>Ga0082335_1000594_pt1 | contig 88351 bp, 89 predicted proteins | sample Subgrocontami58m_FD_72375 | JGI IMG/M metagenome (GOLD analysis project Ga0082335, IMG submission 72375) | Subsurface groundwater microbial communities from S. Glens Falls, New York, USA - GMW37 contaminated, 5.8 m (SPADES assembly) (version 2) ...
TGCCGAAGCTTCACACATCAGAGATGCTTGGGCTCCTCCTCGCCGTGTCGGGGGCTTGTTGCTCTTACGCTCCCCGGAGCCTCGGCTCCCGATCCCGTTGGCACAGGACTGATGGCGATTGCCGGCGTTGCGTGGGGCGTGTACTCGCTGCGGGGCCGCGGCGTCAGCGACCCATTGAGAGCGACCGCAGGCAATTTTGTTCTGAGTCTTCTGTTCGCGCTTCCGCTCGCTCTTGTGAGTGTACGCGGCGAGAACGCAACAATGACAGGACTTGCATACGCCGTTGCCTCAGGCGCGCTCGCCTCCGGATTGGGTTATGCTCTCTGGTACACTGCGCTGCGCGGGCTGAGCGCAACGCAAGCCGGTATTGTGCAACTGCTTGTTCCCGTGCTTGCCGCAATAGGTCGACGACTCGACTCTTCGAGCGGAGCGTTGTTTCTTGGTGAGACTGTGTCGGTGCGGCTTCTGATTTCCGGGGCGACTATTTTGAGCGGCGTGACGCTGGCTGTCCTGGGGAGAAGGTGAGGGAGACGCGACTATCGGCTACGCGATGATTCTTTCGGGGGTGCAGGCGTTTTGGTGATGGAGGGAGAAAAGCGGTTTTTGGAGTTTGGGGGGAGTGAATAGAGAATGTTGCCAATAGATGATGATCATTCAATGAAATGGTTGATTATCAAGTATAAAAAGCTTACTCTCTAACCACCAACCGGTAGGAAAAAGCAGAGGGTCTTCTACACCGCTCAGTGTACAAATGGTCGCTATTGTACATTTCGTTTCACCAGGAAAGCAGTCATCCACAACGCAATCGTTGTTTTCAGCATTGGCATAAGCATTGAATCAATCTTAACTCTGAAGATTTGACTATTGTTGGGAAACAGAAGGTCTTAGATGATAATGCAATTGCTTCTTCCTGTCAGATCCCTGCCCAAGAAAGACAAATCTTCAGATGGGGAATTTGTTCGAACTTACTGATCCACAAGGACGGAAAGTTGCCTGCAGTTGGGAAGTGTGGAACATTCACATAGTTGGCCGCCGCAAGTGGATGATGAAAAGATTTGAAGAAGTACAGAAGACTGTGCAGATGCCGAACCTAATTCAACAGGATGTTGTTCGTACTAACAGAGAAAGCTACTATCGGCTTTTCGGAATTGGCAATGATTCCTTGTACATGAAGGTGGTTGTTGAGTTCGACCAACTATTTAAGCAGGGATCCGTCATCACTGCTTACACATGCGATCAACCAAAGCCGGGTGAAACTGTTTTATGGATGGAAATCTGAAACCGCTCGTTCAAACGAAGGAGCTCAAGACAAATCTGCTGAAGCAATATCAAGGCAGGGGACTGTATCTTCGATACGATCATGAGTTCGATGCGCTCCTGCTGCAGATTGTCCCACCGGAGACAGAGACAGTCGTTCACTACTTGAGTGATCCTAACGTGGCATTGGTCTATGAGAAAACGACAAAGGAAATTGTTGGCATTCAAATAGAAAACTTCGAATACAGTTTTCTTCCGAAGCACCACGAAATAATGCGAGTGTGGAAGCTGAGCGATTCCGCCCCCAAACAAGCTAACAACCTCGGTGACATGATGGTAACGGTTGAGAGAATTCAGCCTGTTGTGGCTGAAAAAGTTGCCTGTGTTTCAGCTCCGTTGCTGCGGGAAGAAGAGCCAGAGCTTGAGGCGCTGATTTGTGAGACGTTTTCACAGAATCGTTTTGCTGCCGACGCGTATTAAACTCCACTTTAGTTTTCACCGTCCCACTATCCTCTTCACAATCTCTTCAATCTCTTTCAACTCAGGTGGAGCGTTGTTTCTGGGCGAGACTGTCTCGGTGCGGCTTCTGATTTCCGGCGCGATTATTTTGAGCGGCGTGGCACTGGCGGTGGTGGGAAGGAGGTGAAGGGGGCGCGGCGATTGGCTGCGCGATGATACTCTCCGGTATTTCGGCATTCTGGTTTTGGAATAGCACTCAGTGACAACTCGCCATTGACATTCCACGATTGCCGATTTCCATTCGAGATCGCAAAACAGCAACAAGGCTACTCCAAAGGACAATTGAGACTTTGTTTACAAATCCCTTTAATCTGAACATTGTGCTGTGTAAATTGCATCGCATTTCTCGCAGACAAATAGACTAATCAGCGCACGCAACCAATGGCTAAGCCAGTAGGCAAACCAATCAACGTCAGCTTGAGGGTCATTGCTGACTTATCGCAGGGACTGTATCGCTCGCCCGCAGATGCTCTGAAAGAGTTAGTTAGCAATGCCTACGATGCGGATTCACCCGATATCCGGATAGAGTTCTCAGCAGACTTTTCTACATTGACGATTCGGGACAGAGGCAAAGGAATGACAATCGATGAATTCATTGAAGCTATGGAGACAATTGGTGGTTCATCGAAACGATCTGCCGGTGCATCGGAAACAACCCCCACCGGAAGAAAAATTGTTGGTAGGATAGGGATTGGGTTGTTGAGCGTGTCGCAGATTGCCGCGAGGATGGAGATTGAGTCAACAGTCGAAGGTTCATCCATCGGGTTTCGAGCAGAAATAGAGTTTGATCAATTTGCTTCTGAAGAAGCAAGAAGAATGAAGATTACGGATTTATGGGAAGGCAAGGAGTCAATAAAGATTGGCAACTACTACTATAACGAGGTTCACGGTGTTGATGAAAGTTTGCATTACACAAATTTGAAACTAACAGGACTCAAGAGGACGATACTCGAAAAGCTCAGAGCAAATCAAGAGAGTTATGGATACAAGAGGATGATGGGTACACGGTTGCGTAGCACAAAGGAGCTTGTTCAGTGGATGGACAAGAATTCTGTTACAAAAACTGCGCTTCATGAATACGACAGGATCTTTTGGGAGTTGTGTGCTCTTTGTCCTGTGCCGTATTTGAAAGATGCGTTGAGAATCCATAACAAGATAGACGGTTCCTCCAAGACTGATGAATTTACTGCTTTTGCAGATCAGATAAACAGCGACACGCACTTCACTCTAACCGTTGATGGGATTGAATGCTTCAAACCTCTCCTAATGCCTAGCAAGAATGATAGAAACTACAGTCTCTTTTTCAATTTGCTTTTCATGAACGGGCTGAACGATGCGAGTGTTACATATCGAGATTTCGACAGGGATGGAAATCTAATAGAACATCAGCTGAATGTTCGTGGTTACCTCTACTTTCAACGACCTAAAGTCTGGCCACCCGAGCAGCAAGGAATCATAGTAAGGGTTCGTCATGTAGGTGTCGGTCAATACGACTCAACATTCATGACATACCGAAGGCATGAGGGGTTTAAGTTTTCTCAGATTACCGGTGAGATACTTGTTGACAATCTTGATGAGGCGTTAAACATCGACAGGTCGAGTTTTAGAGAAACCGAACCATCATTTGTCGCACTTAGAGATGCTATACATAGCTATCTGAGCAAAACTGTTTTCCCTGGCATAAAGTACTACTCCTCTGATGAGCGAACGACAAGAAGAGATGAGGTGCTAAGACGTGACAAACAAATCTTGCAAAGAATTTTTCGTAGCCTAGACAAAACAAATCGAAAAGTAGTATTTGGTCCTAATCAGGCAAGCTTTGTTGAACGTACACAAAACGAAATCTCTTTGGCGTTATCATTAAAAGAGAAGCCAGGTAAGGTAAGCCCGCAATTTCATCGCATAGTGGGATTTCTTGAGGCATACTTGATGCGCAAACTTTCTGTTCGTGAAAGAGACGAGCTATATTCGGCACTGTATGATTGGCTTAAGGAGTTTGAATGAGCCCGAAGAAGCTCTCAAAGCTAGAATTAGCAAAACAGAAGGCACACGCGGGACAAGTTCAAATTGAGAAAGTTGACAGCAGGGTATTTCATGATGACGTGCTGAAGCACCATATCCGAGTTTATCATTGGAAGAAGCGAATTGAAAAACTTCTTCGTGCTAGAGAGATAAGTACTGTCAGCTATTTTTCTCTGTGCGCTGATACAGCGTATGACGTAAGATTTTTCAAAAACTCTGGGTTAATCAATTTTTCATCTGAACGTCCCACACCGTTTGCTTATTGTGAGCATCATGAAGAAAGCTTTCGTTTTTTGGGCGATGTTTATAAAGCACCGTGTGTTGGCTTTCTGGGAGAGATAGAAGAAATTGCTAGCGATCCAACAAACGACTTGTATGGCAAATTTTGGGGAACATTTCCTTATGATGTTATCAATCTGGACTTTTGGGGCGACATCCATAAAGTTAAGCACTCGATCAACAACGTTTTTTATGCAATAAATGCCATAGTCTCACAACAAGCTTTGCTACGAAAACCTTACGAGTTATGGATAACATGGAGAGCGAAAGACGATCGTGTTGGGTACAATGTGGAAAGCGAATACCAAGACATCATTCGATATAATCTGAAATCGAATCAGTCATTTGCTCAACATTTTGCCCAGAAGTTCCAGAAAATCAAAGACCCGAAAGATCTTGAACTCGAAGAGCTTGTGAATATTGGTTTCTTGAAATGGCTACTGTACGTTACAAATCGATCCTTTAGCGTCTTGGAGAACTGCGATACCCTTTTGTATACAAGAAATGACAAAGACAAAAAACCTTATCATCTGATAAACTTTTTGCTGCGCATTAAACCGTTCGAGGATGTTGTTATCCCATCTCCCGCAAGTAAAGCGGCGATATTTTGTAATGATAAATACCAGAAGAATTCATCTCTGTGTTTTAACCCTCCGATAGACGTTGATAGGGAGTTTGCATCCCTAGCAAGGGTTGAAAGGAAAAAACTGGAGGATGGGATCAAAGCTCTTAAGCAAGAATACATTCGTGACAAAGCAGGATTCATGCGCTGAATTATGGATCTCTAAACTGTGATGAAAAGAAAAAGACTAAAATGTTATGACGTCTGTTGCGGCGCCGCTGTTTTCTCGCTCGGGTTCCAGAAGGCAGGCTTCAAGATACTTGGTGGAATCGATATTGATAAACACGCGATCAAAACAGCAAAGCGCAATCTGCCCTATGCCAATTGGAGGCCACAATCCATACAAGAGCTTTCTAAGTTCTTGAAGCGGAACACTGGTCATCTTATCTACAGTGCGGACGTGATTCTTGCCGGCTTGCCCTGCCAGGGCTTTAGTGTTGCTGGTAACAGGGATCCCGACGATAAGCGTAACGAGCTTTTCAAGTATCTCTTGCGAATTGTAAAAATGGTTCAACCGGAGTTTGTTGTAATCGAAAATGTTCAAGGATTACTATCTGAGACAAACAAAAAAGTCTTCTCTAAGATAGTTGATGGTTTGAAGAAGTTGAATTACGATGTAGATCATAGATTGTATGATGCTGCGAATTTCGGGACGCCACAACATAGGAAACGTGTTTTCATAATAGCATCAAAAGGATCCAAGGCTAGATTTATCTTTGAAGGAATCCGGTTCGAAGAAGAGAGACAAAATGTGAGAGATGCACTGAAAGGTCTTCCAGCCAGACGACAGATTAAGAAACACAACCACACTTTCATGGTACATTCGTCTCGTGTGGAGAAGCGTATCAAAGAGATACGCGGAACTAACATTATCTCATACAGAAGACTGAAGTGGAACAAACCCTCCCTCACAATCATCTCAGGTCATAACGCTTTGCCAGTTCATCCCAAAGAAAACAGAGCAATAAGCATTAGAGAGGCTGCGAGAATTCAAGGCATACCAGATAGTTTTGTCTTTGAAGGTCCTCGCACAGAGCAAACCGTTCAAGTTGCCAATGCTGTTCCGTTTCCGATGGCGTTTCATACAGCAAGAGCAATTAAGAACTCTCAATTGGGCGTTCCACCCAACGAGGGTGCATTGTATAAGAGACTAAGTTCGCGACTAAACGGCACTGGAGATTTACTGAGAAAAGGTTTTGTTGCATACTACAAAAAGAACGGACGTGAATTTCCCTGGAGAAAAACTGCTAACCATCATGAAATTCTCTTGACTGAAGCATTGTTGCAACGTACAAAGGGAGAAATGGTAAACGGTCAATGGAAGAAAATAGTAAACACATCGAAGTTGACCGGCGAAGGTTACAGGTTGAATCGTAGAATCCTCCAAAGTGCAGTCAGAAAACTTGGAATATTTAGCAGAGCGGACTCAATCAGGAATATCTTCGCTACGCTTCATCAATACTTCCGCAATAATGTCCCTCAAAATTTTGATGAACTGAAAAATATTCCCGGGGTTGGAAACTACATTGCTTCGGCAGTACGAACCTTTGCATTCAACATTCCAGACTTTCCGGTTGATTCGAATGCATTTCGTTTTGTCCAGAGATTCTTTGGCGTTGATGTAACAGGTAAGAAATCAGAGGCTCGCCAAATCAGAGAGTTCATGAATACGATAATCGACAAAAGAAAACCAAAGGAGTTCGTTTACGGGTTTCTTGATTTCTGTGCGCAAATATGCAAGCCTCGTAATCCCAACTGCCATTTGTGTTTCTTAAAAGAGCATTGTCGTTATGGTTTCAACCGTGCGCGAAAGTCCGCATCGTTTTCCCATAAAGCTTACGCGAACGGGGCGACCCTCTCGAATCGCCCCGTGTAAACTGCTATGCTCCCACCTTCATCCCCGTCGTCGCTTCCTGTTTCCACGCAGCAGCAGTTTCTTTCACGAAGTCGTCAAAGCGTCGCGGCTTCTTGCCTTCAATCTTCTCCGTCTCTGCAAGATGTTTAGGTCCTTGCATTAATTTACTTCTATGGCGGTAAACAAATAAGTTTTCCGTCTTTCTAAACTCATGAATGAGAGTTATTGAAGTATTTTACTTCTAAAGCAGTAATAATTATTGTCTAAACTTGAATTTGCATTGACTTCGCGACAATTCTCAGTATATTACTGTTAAACCGGTAACTATTCAATGAAAACTCTCGAAAGTAACGACATAGGAGCGATAGTCAGGTATCACCGCAAGAAAGCCGGTCTGACGCAGAATGCGTTGGCAGACCTCGCGGGAGTTGGCAAGACTGTCGTGTTCGACATTGAGAAGAACAAGCAGTCGGTGCAATGGGATACGCTGAGTAAAGTGCTTCGTGCTCTGAACATCAGGATTGTGTTTGAGAGTCCCCTGATTCATGAACTACGGAAGTCGTTTGATGAGAAAAGCTAAAGTGTTTATGCACGGTATCCCGGCCGGCACACTCGAAGAGCATGAGCAAGGCAAACGGTATGTCTTCCGGTACGATGATGCGTACAACGGTCCGCCGACCTCACTAACGATGCCTCTCGCGCAGCGAGAGTATGCGTTCGAATCGTTTCCTCCATTCTTTGACGGGCTTCTTCCCGAAGGAATTCAGCTCGACGGCTTGCTTCGCCAGAGAAAAATAGACCGCAACGATCTTTTCTCTCAGTTGGTTGCCGTGGGGCAGGACCTTGTCGGTGCAGTCACGGTGGAAGAGGCTGCATGAAACGTTGTCCGATTACATACGAAGAGATTACGAGCGGCGAATACTCTGTGCGCGGACTTCGATTGCTTGCGCGGCAGCTTATGCATCTCGACTCGTTTCCGTACACCGCGGAGGAACAACGTCGTGAAGCGGCGAGCAGGGCAGCAAAGATGTCGATTCAGGGAGTGCAGGCTAAACTCAGTGCTCATCTGAATGTGAAGGAGGAAGTGTTCGAGGTGGTAGACACCGGAGGGCAATACATTCTGAAGCCACAGAGCAATCTGTATTCCGAGCTTCCTCAGAACGAAGACCTCACAATGCGCCTCGCTGCTGAAGCAGGTATTGACGTCCCCTTACACGGTATGGTGTACTCGAAGGATGGGTCGTTGACGTATTTCATCAAGCGTTTTGACCGTGTCGGGCGAGGGGGGAAACTTCCGGTTGAGGATTTTGCGCAGCTTGAGGGAAAGACCCGAGACACAAAGTACAAGTCGAGTATGGAACAAGTTGCCACAACGATTGAACAGTATTGTACCTTCCCCGCTGTGGAGAAAGTGAAGCTGTTCCGGCTGACGTTATTCAACTTTCTCGTGGGCAACGAGGATATGCACGTGAAGAATTTTTCGTTGATACGGAACGATGGGAAGGTCGAGCTTTCTCCTGCCTACGATCTCCTCAACACGACGATTGCCATACGTGGCGCGACCGAGGAACTTGCACTGCCTTTGCGCGGGAAGAAAAGTAAAATGAAAAAGGATGACTTTGTTGACTACTTTGCACTGCAGCGATTGGGTCTCACAAAGAAAGTTGTCGGGAATATTCTCGATGAACTCGCCGTCGCTGCTGAAGAATGGAAGGCAACAATCGAGATCAGTTTTCTGTCAGACCAAATGAAGCAAGCATACCTTTCGTTGCTTGACGAGAGAAAAAAAAGGTTGCAAGTGTAAACTCATGTGGCTGAACGCAAGATGAACTCCACTTGCTGATGACAGTCATGTAAGTGGAGTCCATCTACAAACCGGACTTGCTTTCTATACGTTGACCTTCATCCCCGTTTCCTGTTTCCACGCAGCGACAGTTTCTTTTGCGAAGTCTTCGAATCGCCGCGCCTTCTTGCCTAATATCTTTTCTGTCTCTGCAGTGTGTTCCGGCGTTGCAATCAGTCCGTTCTTCTGAAAGTGATCGTACATGATTCTGTAATCTTCCAGCAGGTACGGCGGAAGGTAATCCTTCATACGCTCTGCCCAACGAACGAGATCGTCGCCAGCATACACAATGTTCTTGCCCAAATGCTTCGTGTAAATCTGTGCTGTCTGTTCGCCCGTGAGCAGGTCGAGTCCGACGAGGTTGTATGTCTTGCCGATCAATCCATCATTGAGTAGCGCGTTTGTCGCAGCGTCCGCGATGTCGCGCACATCAACGCGGTGTAGTCCCTTGCTGCCGATGGGCTGTATGTAGATTCCATACTCAAGCAGCGGCTGCTTGAACCAGAAATCATTCTGAAAGAAATTGTTCGGACGAATGAGCGTATAAGGTATTCCCGAACTCTTGACTGCATTCTCAATGGGAATCTTGTCGGCGAAATGCGGTGCGTTGGGAATGTCTTCCAGTCGATGGATACTCATGTACACGATGCGCTTGATGCCGGCAGCTTTTGCCGCATCAACAACATTGAGTCCGTTTTGCTTTTCGGTGTCATGCGCCACTGTGACAAAGAAGAGTTGGTCAATGCCTTTGAGCGCCTGGTCGAGCGACGCTCTCTCGGACATGTTGCCGACAACGCCTTCCACGCCGGCGGAAAGCTGTGCCAGCTTCTCTTTGGAACTGGTCATGAGACGAACATCGGCTTTGCGGTCGAGCAGGTTGCGGACAACCTGGCTTCCAACGGTGCCGGTGCCTCCGATTACTAAGACTTTCATGGTAACCTCCAGGTTAATGGTGTAAGAATAGTGTTTTGAAGAATGATATGAACTGGTGTATTGTACAACGGCGAGAAAGAGGCATTTGTTCCCGATGTGAGACAATTGCACAGCGAAGAATGCAATCAGCCGCGCGCAGCAGACTCCACTTTCAATAGAATTGTTCTGTTCGTGGAGTCGATCTACCCAAACCGCGGCTCGTTTGATACTTCCTCCCAATCTCCCTAACTTCTCAACCACATCTTCTTACGTATTACTTGCATGTCAACCGAAATCATTCAAGCAGGAAAAGAAGCGCTCGCACGCGGCGCGTGGCAAGAAGCACGCGCCAAATTCGGTGAAGCACGCGCTGGACACACCCGTGAGTTCATTTCGACGTAAAGCATCCTTATATTGTGAACAAACCTCACTCGCTCTCTAAACAGTTCAGAAACCTTCCGATGAAAAACTACTTCAGCTTTGCGGAGAACAACACAAGCTATCGACAAGAACTGATAGCGGGCATCACCACTTTCGCCACGATGGCGTACATCATCGTTGTCAACCCGGCGATACTGGAAGCTGCGGGAATTCCACGCGCGGCTACAGTTACTGCCACTATTCTCGCGGCGGCGTTCGGCACATTGATGATGGGTTTGTACGCGAAGCGTCCGTTTGCTGTTGCACCGCTGATGGGAGAAAATGCGTTCATCGCATTCACTGTTGTCGGCGTTCTTCACTACTCGTGGCAGGCTGCGCTTGCTGCAGTGTTCATCAGCGGTGTGCTGTTTGCAATCCTCACAGTCGTGAAAGTACGCGGTTACCTTGCCGAGGCAATCCCCTCGTCGCTCAAACACAGTTTCGCTGTCGGCATTGGATTGTTCCTTGCGTTTATCGGGTTGAACGAAACAGGAATTGTCACGCTGGGTGTTGCAGGCGCCCCCGTGAAGATGGGAGATTTCAGAAGTCCGACAGTACTTCTTGCGATATTCGGTTTCCTCCTTACCACATGGCTCATGATTAAGCGCGTACGAGCTGCAATCATTATCGGCATTCTTACCGTCTCTGCACTCTCGATTGCGTTTGGCATTACGTCGTTGCCTGAAGGGCTCGTCAGCTTGCCTGCCGTCCTGCGGCCCATTGCGCTTCAACTTGACTTTGCAGGAGCGCTGCAGTGGGGAATGTTTCCGGTAATTCTTACGGTCTTTGTGATGGTATTTGTTGATACGCTGGCGACGCTGTTTGGACTTTCCTCGCGTGCAAATCTGCTTGATGCGAACGGCAATCTGCCTGAAATCGAAAAGCCGATGCTGACGGACGCCGTTGCGACTTCAATAGCAGCATTGCTCGGTACAACTACGACAGGAGCGTACATCGAATCCGCGGCAGGAATTGAATCAGGTGGAAGAACTGGATTTACTTCCCTGGTGGTTGCAGCGCTGTTTCTTCTTTCGCTTTTCCTCGCGCCGTTGTTCGTGATGATTCCAGCGCATGCCTACGGTCCATCACTCATCATTGTCGGCCTCTTGATGCTCGATCCGATTCGGAAAATACCGTTTGAAGACTACACGGAGCTTGTGCCTGCGTTCATTACCATCGTGCTCATGGTCTTCACGTTCAACATCGGTATCGGCATGACGGCGGGGTTCGTAGCGTATCCGCTCTTCAAGCTGCTCACCGGTCGGACGAAAGAAGTGCATGTGGGAATGTGGGTGCTGGCTGGGCTTTCATTGCTGTTCTTTGCGGTGACGCCGCATTAAGCGCGAACGTTAGACCTGCGAGGTTTCGTGCTGAAATCTGGAGTAGACCTCGCAGGTTTTGCTCTTACTTCGTTCGGTAGAGCTCGATACGTCTGTTCCGTTGCCGTCCATCGGCCGTACTGTTGGTATCAAGCGGGCGATCCTGACCATAGCCGGCAGCGCTGATGCGATTCGCGGCGACGCCTTTGTTCACCAGCCACGCTCTAACAGCATCAGCTCGTCGTTGCGAAAGCCTGTCGTTTGTGGAGCGTGAGCCAGTGTTGTCTGTATGTCCGCGAATCTCAACAGCTATGTCAGGATGATTCTGCAGCGTGTTTAACGCTAGCGTCAGGATCTCTTCGGAGAGAGGAGAGATCACGGCACTTCCTGTTTTGAACACAATACCTTCCAGAACAATCGCCTTGCCAACCTCTGCATTCAAATCCTTTTTCTGGATTACAACGTCGTCACTCTTGTCAAGAGGGTTCGTTCCACGCTTCACTTCAGCGCCATCGTTCACCGATCCGCCGTCAGTGTCTTTGTTGCGTGGGTCTGTGCTATATTTTTTGATTTCATCTCTGTCTTCATCTTCATCATCTTTGCTGCCGAAATAGAAATTGAAACCGAATCTTACGGTCGGATACCAGTCAACAAGTCCGGGACCGGGTCGTTTCATCGAGAGTGCTGTGACCTTTCCAGTGATCGGTGTAATCATCCATAATTCGTGCGCCGAAGTCGATTGCGAATGAAACATGCTGGGACGTCGGAATCTCAAACCCGAATCCGAGAGGGACGTGAACACTGCTATCCACTTTGTACGTTCCATTGGGAATGTATTTGTCCTCGCGCCCTTGTCGAAGATATGCCGCGCCTCCAACTCCGAGATATACATACGGACGGACTTCCATTGTCGGTGGAAAGTGATACCACGCCATAAGATCTGCGCTTGTTAGCTTGAGCGCCATGTACTCGTATGCTAGCGGTGAGGGTGGAACGGTCGGAAGGTCATTAGGATATTGGATCGAAATAAGTCGATCATACCCAACCATCACACCGACTGAAAAGCGTTTGGAGAACCCATACCACAACACCAAACCTCCGCCCGGTCCAAGACGCCTGGTGTTGAGATCATTGATTCAGAGGGTCGCTCCCACCATGAAATGCAAAAGACCACTTGCCATCTGTTGAAAACGTCGGCGAGGGTTTAGCCGCTTGCTGCGCAACTCCGATAGACACAACAAGAGTCAGCAAAATTAGAGCATACACGAAATGTTTCATCAGATGTTTCCTTCCTATGAGGGTTCTGTCAGCCAAAAGTAACGCGGCAATGAAAACAACGTCGTTCAAGCGCACGACAACACCGACCACATCGAACACCTGGCGCCACGTGTCAAGGAGACGTACACAGCAAGCAGAATCATACGTTGAGTTCAGCTACAAACTATTTTAACTACTGCTTTGGAGGATGAAAAAAAGAGTTTTGTTTGATGGAAGAATTGATTGTATCTTGAGATGCGAGAGTTGACCATCTGTCTACTGTGCGCGGAGTTAAGTTAAGCAGATGGGGTTCCGCGATTCGTGAACTGCGGCAAGACAAAACATAGTCGCATGAGTAACATGCACGCTATTCCCTGTAGGGATCTCGGCTTGCCCGCCAATGCGGTTCGGCCGGGCCGTGTCCCAGAGCCGTTTCGATTTGGCAACCATCGTCTTGCCTTTTCCCCAACTCTATACTCTCTTTCGTATGGCAACACGGTACGGCCATGCAAACATAGATGGTTCTTTCTCATCAAGCCTCTTTTGTTCTTCTCACGTGAAGGACGGAAGAGGCTTTTGTTTTCTATAGATGGCACAGATTCCTATTTAACCGAATGCCTGCGATTAGCGCGTACAACGGGTTTACTGAAAACTCGCTGAACGGTCTCACACAATCACTCGCGAATCCACGCTCGATGGAATTGAGGTTGGCCGGTATTCGCATCGAAGAAGAATCGGACGACATCATTCAGATGAAGCACAATTACTTCACGCTCGCGAACGTCTCCAACGAGATTGGCAACAAGTCGTCGGGCAATGGCTCGGGAGTGTTCTGCTCGAAGGGACAGCACAATGGGCGCTCGACAGATTCATCGACAGAATTATGGACGCGTCGCCAACGGCGGTGCCTGTAGTACATCTCTTGTTGAAGAACGGACTCTCGTACGGCGTATATCAATTACGAAAAGAGAAGATGAACTACCCGTTCGATTCGGAAGCGCCGATTGTGAATGACACGTTCAAAGTTGGGGTGACGTTCATTTTCTGAAAGAACAAGCAGCTGTTCTCTTGTCTCGTTTTGGAGATTCCCGAAAATAGAAAGCAAAAAATAGCCACTCCCAAAGGGATGCCTTCGGCAAAAGACACCAAGTCACTAAGGATTCACAAAGAAAATGCTCTTTTGAGACATGGTAACAATCGCAGGATAAACATGACCGAGCATCCGACACCCAAAAGAACTTTGTGAAACCTTCGTGTCTTAGTGTCTTCGTGGCGAGTTGTTTTTGCTTTTTGATTTGGGGAATGTCCACTCTCGTTCTGTTGACAAAGTGAAACCTTCACAGTAAATTACTGGTGGAGCGCACCCATCGCGCTCTCGGAGAAATGCTATGCTGCGAGACTCTGCGGACATGGCGGAAGAAGGCAATTCAAATACCGAAGTCAGACACGCTCACCAACGTCTGACCTCGCAAGGGAAATACACATCAATCCCAAGCACAACGTAGCGGTGCTTGGGGTTTTTGTTTTGAGAAGGGAGGGGCTATGAAAAACATTGTGCTTATAGTTGTAATCACGCTGCTTGTTCCTCTCGTCCTGATGTTGGAACCAACTAACTTACTAAAGAATGGCGACTTCGAAAGGTTCTCAGCCGGCGAGCCAACAGGCTGGACGACGAACAACATTCCAACGATGCTCTCTGTCGTTTCTCCCTCGTCGAAGAGTTATTCCGGAAAACTTTCTGTGAAGTGTGAAGTGAAAGACTTTCACGGGACGAAGATGGCGGGCATGATAAGCCAGAAGGAAAGGGTTCATACATTCTGTTTGATGCGCTCGACCTTGCCGTTGTCGGCAAAAAAGAGAACAAACAGGTGCAGTAATTTCGAGCTTGATGTTCATTAGTAGCGACACCGTTTCTGTTCTTTCCCACACAAACATCGCAGCGCACCTGCCATCTGCAGATTACGATGTCGAACGCTGTGTTGTGGCGGTGTGCGCCTGCGAATTCACATAGCATATTCAACCAACATTATTGCGTGGAGGTTACTATGATACTAAAGCGATTAACAGATTACCTTGATGAAAACAAAATCAAGTACGTCGTCATTCACCACTCACCGGCGTTCACCGCTCGCGAGGTTGCAGTCTCGGCGCACATTCCTAAGCAGGAAGTTGCGAAAACGGTGATTGTGAAGCTCAACGAAAAACCAATAATGGCTGTGCTGCCCGCATCGCAAATGGTGGACTTCGCTCAACTGCGTCGCATGTTAGGCGCAGACTCTGCCGTGCTTGCAACGGAACGCGAATTCAATTCGTTGTTCCCCAATTGTGAAATTGGCGCGATGCCGCCGTTCGGCAACTTGTTCACATGGACGTCATCGTTGCTGAATCGCTGAAGGATGACGAAGAGATTGTGTTCAACGGAGGGACACACCGAGAACTGGTGAAAATGTCCTACAAGGATTTCGAGCTACTCGTGAACCCCAAAGTGTTCAAGTTCACAGTCGAGCGAAAAGTCCGTGCGGACATTTACGAACGCGGGATTAGCTGAGCACCTGTCATTCTGAGCCGCGACGCTTTCTGTCGGGGCGAAGAATCCATTCAGCGCCAGCGTAAAACTCTTGCAGGCAGCAGGAATAATGCTTTGATAAGCTGGAAGAACGCGTCGACTGTGATGCCGACGAGTCTGAACGGAAGCATCACGAGCCAGACAATCGGATACAGCACAAGCGGCTCACACAAATTCTTCTTACCTTTTGAAAGGAGTTGCACCATGCTTGTCATCGTCAAAGATAATTACAATGAGCTGAGCAAAGAAGCCGCTCTCATCGTAGCAGATAGACTGCGTCGAAAACCGAATCTTGTGTTGGGGCTTGCAACAGGCAGTACGCCGCTGGGGTTGTACAAAGAACTCATTCGGATGCACAACCAGGACGGACTCGACTTCTCTAAAGTAACAACGTTCAATCTTGATGAGTACGTCGGCTTGCCGCCAACACATGACCAGAGCTACAATTATTTCATGTGGAAGAACCTGTTCGATCATCTCAACATTCCTGAACACTCGATACATATTCCCGACGGGATGGCAAACGACATTGATGGCTTCTGCGAATGGTATGAGGAAGAGATGAAGAAGGTCGGCGGCATCGACCTGCAAATTCTCGGCATCGGCGCAAACGGCCACATTGCATTCAACGAGCCTGGCTCGTCGCTTGGCTCACGCACGCGCGTAAAGACACTGACGGAAAAAACACGCAAGGACAACGCCCGGATGTTCAAGGACTTGCCCGAAGTTCCAAAGTATGCCCTCACGATGGGCGTCGGGACGATAATGGATGCGAGAGAGTTGCTGCTCGTCGCAAACGGCGCGGGCAAAGCGGATGCCATCAAAGCTGCGGTAGAGGGACCGCTTACGTCACAATGTCCGGCATCGGTCGTTCAACTTCATCGCGTTACGTTTGTTATCGTTGATACAGAAGCCGCGTCAAAGCTGAGCGGCTTATATCCCGGCTCGTGGAAGTCATCATTCATGCTTGAACGCTAAGGAGTAATTCATGGCTGATACCATCTGTATTTTCGAAGACCCGCAGTATGTAAAACTCTTACCTCTGGTCTATACGCGACCAGTCTATGATCTGCGCTGCGGGATACTCACACTGCGTGAAAAGATTCAACGAGCATGTTCGAAGGCAAACATTGCACTGCTCTGTCGTCCGTATCTCGCGGATGTTGTGAAACAGCAGAACTCGAATGTTCAAGTCAATGAAGTCCACGCAACAAACTGTCTTCTTATCAACGGCAGAGTAATTGCCGATGAACAGTTCGCAAAGAAAATCCCACTGAAAGGAAAGGATGCGGTGTACATTTCCGGCAATACGGTGGTTGCTGTTCGGATGAGTGCAGGAGGACATGTCTCAATGAAGCATGATTTTTCTGAAACGTTCGACGTTGAGCATTTTGCAGAGCTCGAGAGGATACCCGTTGATGTCAAACTCATTGAATATCCGTGGCATCTGGTTGGCAGCAACGGCGAGCAGATTGTGGCTGATTTCAAATCGTTGGTGAAGGCTAAAGACAAAAGTAAAAAGGCAACAGTCTATACTGGTGCGCATCTGTTGAACAAGAAGAATATCTTCATCGACTCTGGCGCAACAGTGAAGCCCGGCGTTGTGCTTGATGCTGAGAGCGGACCGATTTACATTGGCAAGAATGCAAAGATCTTTCCGAACGCCGTGATTGAAGGCCCGGCGTTCATCGGTGCAAACACACTCATCAAAATCGGAGCGAAGATTTATGAAAACACCAGCATTGGCGAGATGTGCAAGGTTGGCGGAGAAGTCGAGGCGAGCATCATTCACTCCTACTCCAACAAGCAGCATGACGGATTTCTCGGTCATTCATATCTCGGCATGTGGTGCAATCTCGGTGCCGATACGAATAACAGCGATTTGAAGAATAACTACGGTCATGTGAAAGTGCAAGTGAATGGCAAAATGGTTGACAGCGGCTCGCAGTTCGTCGGCTTGACGATGGGGGACCACTCGAAGAGCGGCATCAACACAATGTTCAACACGGGAACAGTTGTCGGCGTATCAAGCAATGTCTTTGGCGCGGGCTTCCCTCCGAAGTTTATTCCTTCATTCTCATGGGGCGGCGCTGACGGTTTGGAAACGTACGATATTGAGAAGGGCATTGATGTTGCGCGACGGGTAATGGCGCGGCGGAAAGTGGAGATGACGGAGGCAGATGAGAAATTGTTGAACAAGGTTTTTGAGTTGACGAGAGAAGAGCGGAAGAGGATGAAGCGGGATGAAGAACTGGTACTGATTCCGCCCCCATTTGGGAAAAAGAACTGACGAAGCTTTTATCTCTGTTGAACGATGCGCATACTCGCTCTTTCTGATATTCACGGTTCATACAGGCAGATGTTGGAGATTGTTTCCTCGAACCCCTTCGCTGATGTTATCATCATCGCCGGTGATTTGACGACGTATGGGTCTGCAAAAGAAGCAGAAGATGCAATCAAACAACTTCAGTCATTCAACAAGCCGGTGTTTGTCGTTGCGGGAAACATGGACCCGATTGAACTCGATGATACATTCGTTCAACTCGGAGTTTCCATTAACGGTCGTGGAGTAGTAATTAATCATGTTGGATTCTTCGGCGTTTCGGCTTCACCAATCTCACCACTGAGCACACCAAACGAAATTACGGAAGAAGAAATCTCTCATCACGCTGAAGCAGGCTGGGAGAATGTCGCCAATGCAAAATACCGAATCTTCGTCCCTCACGCTCCGCCAATCAACACCAAGCTCGATAGGATTCATTCAGGTAAACACGTTGGCAGTACGGCGGTGCGAGCGTTTATTGAGCAACATCAGCCTGACGTTACAATTTGTGGACACATTCACGAAGCTCGCGGCTCGGATGCAATCGGTAAGACGCAAATCATTAATTGCGGTCCGGTTGGGAAAGGATATTATGGAGTGGTTGAGGTTGGTGATGAGATTGTTGTGCGGTGCATCCCCTGAGTGTCAGACCCACGAGGTCTTCCTTGTTGTTCATGAGAGACCTCGTGGGTCTGTATCCCAACTAAAACACAAACGCCTTCCAACTTGGAAGGCGTTTGCTCTTCTCTGAAGCTACACTCAGATTAGCTATCTGTCTTGAGATAGAACGGAAGCTGCTGGCGCATACGTTCACGCTTTGCGCGGTACGCCATCTCTTTCTTCTTGCAGCTCGGGCAGCGATATGCCCCAACTTGTCCGCGGAACTCGTTACCGCAATCCCGACAGATAGTTGAGCCACGTTTCTTCATTCTTGCATCGCCTTTGTAATTCATAAGTTCTTTTCTCCTCACACAATATAACTCATTCTTGCGAAAAATGGTTCAGGTGACTGCGGGGGACGGAACGGAGAATTACGTTTTTCGGCTTATTTTTGAGGGGTGGCAATTAAATTTTTTTTAGCCGCACGCAAAAACAGAAAGCCGCCCCATGAGCACACGGCTTTTGCCGAATAGCTGATGCAAACGGTTACTTCCGTTCCTGCTTGTCATGCTTCTGTTTGTAGATACGCTTGCTTGCCTTATTCTGGTCATGGCGGAGCTTTGCGCGTTCAGCCGCAGTCACTTTGCCGTCTGCCTTCATCGCTTTCTCTTCAACACGAATCTTTGCCTGTTCTTTTTCGAGCTTCACGGCCTCTCGTTTCGTCAGTTCGCCCGATTTTACGCCCTGTTTGATTCTCGCCTGTTGGTTGTGTTCCCGCTTGTCTGCCTTTGGCGTTGATTGCGCAAATGCTTGCTGCGCGGACGCGATGACAAATAACGCCACGACAAGTAGAGCTACAAATCGTGCTTTCATTCTTTTCTCCCATGTTGTTGTGAGTAAACGGTGAGTTAGTTATTTGTCTTTAAGACAACGCCCACCCCAAAAGGTTTAACGAGCTTTCCACCTCTGTGTGGGGGGAAGAAGTTGAAATTTCTTGCATCTCCAGGTGAGTATCGGTAGATTTTCCAACGCTCACAAGGCTAAGGAGAACAATGAGCAGACGCAATCAAAAACTAACGCAGACGGAACGCGAACGACTGATTGAAACAGCCCATCTCGCAAAATCAAATGCGCATGCGCCGTATTCGCAATTCCGTGTAGGCGCCGCGCTCTTAACGGAGGATTACACCATCTTTGCCGGATGCAACGTTGAGAATAGTTCGTATGGGTTGGCGATCTGTGCGGAACGGAATGCTGTATTCAAAGCTGTCTGTGCGGGACAGACGAAGTACAAAGCGATTGCGATTGTTTCTGACGATAAGAATTTCCTCCCGCCGTGCGGCGCTTGCAGACAAGTGCTTTTCGAGTTCGCTCCCGATATGGAACTGATTCTCACCAATGCGAAGGGTGAAATCAAAACCAGTTCGCTCGGCAGACTCTTTCCGATGCCCGCTGATTTGAAAATGCTCGGCAAACGTCCATCGAACAAATAATTCTTGTCTTTCCTAATGGCCTCCTCACGAAAACCATCCGATAGCTATCAAAAGATTTGGTCAACTGTCGAGAAGATACCCAAAGGAAAAGTTGCCACCTACGGGCAAGTTGCTCGTATGAGCAGACTGCCGCGGCAAGCGCGGCTTGTTGGCTACGCGTTGCACAATCTTCCGCATGGAATAGATGTTCCTTGGCAACGAGTGATAAACTCGCAGGGGAGAATTTCGTTTCCAGAGAATTCTTTGGCGTATATCAAGCAGAAGGAATTGTTGGAGACGGAAGGAATCGTCTTTGTGAAGGGGAAAGTTGATTTGAAGAAAATTGGGTGGAAGAAATAAACAGAATATGCAAAACGTCAAACACAGGAACTGTTCTGATGGAAATACAAACCAAAACACGTTGCGCATGGAGCGGGTCTGATCCGCTTTATACAGTTTATCACGACAAAGAATGGGGTGTGCCTGTCCACGACGATAGAAAGCTATTCGAGATGCTGATTCTCGAAGGCGCGCAAGCGGGATTGAGTTGGATTACAATCTTGAAGAAGCGTGAGAACTATCGCGGGGCGTTCGACAACTTTGATGCGAAGAAGATTGCAGAGTACAATAAGAAGAAAGTCACCGCTCTGTTGAAAAATGAAGGCATCATCCGCAACAGGCTGAAGATTGAAGCGACGATTACTAATGCGAAAGCATTTCTTGATGTGCAAAGAGAGTTTGGTAGCTTCGACGAATACATCTGGCAATTTGTCGGCGGAAAGCCGAAGCGCAATGCTTGGAAATCGTTAAAGGAAATCCCGCCCCAGACAGCCGAGTCTGACGCGATAAGCAAGGATCTTAAGAAGCGCGGCTTCAAGTTCGTCGGTTCCACGATATGCTACGCGTTCATGCAAGCAACGGGTTTGGTGAACGATCATACTGTTGATTGCCGGCGATACAAGAAATGAGAAGTGCCGTCGTCGCAAGATGCTCGTGCAACTGCGATGAGTTTGCGGCACTGCCCATAATGAAGATGAAGTGAATTTAATTGGAGTGCTACGATTTCTTTCCGATTTCAACATCATGAGGATGTTGACAGGTTTTGGTTGGTTTGGATTCGCAAAATGAAAACCGTATTTTAAAAAATCGCAAATCACTGAATGGCGCCGCCATTCATACAAATTATCATAACAAGGAAAAATCGTCAGATGAAATACATATTGGTCGTAGCAATGAGCGTTGTGCTGCTTGCGTGTCAGGGAGCTACGCAGAACAAAACTGAGCTGAAGTCAACGAAGGACAGTGTGAGCTATGCAATCGGTATGTCGATTGGCAGAGACGTTGGCAGAAACCTGAAAGCGCAGTCGGTGGACATGAACGCTGCGGTGCTCGTAGCAGGAATGAAAGACAAGATTGACAGCGCCACGACGATGTTGACGGACTCACAAGCGCAAGCAGTGATGATCGCATTTCAGCAGCGTATGATGGCGGCTGCAGCCGAGAAGAACAAGAAAGAAGGCGAAGCGTTTCTTGCGGAGAACAAAACCAAGGATGGTGTAAAGACCACGCCGAGCGGCTTGCAATACAAAGTCATCAAGATGGGCAACGGTCCGAAACCGAAGGCTGACCAAACCGTGACCGTGCATTACAAAGGCACGACGATTGACGGAAAAGAATTCGACAGTTCGCATAGGCGCGGGCAGCCGGCTGAATTCATGGTGGGGCAAGTTATTCCAGGCTGGGTTGAAGGAATCCAGATGATGCCGGTGGGTTCAACGTGGCAATTTTTCATCCCATCGAACCTTGCATACGGAGAACAAGGATACGGTCAACAAGTTGCTCCAGGCTCAACGCTCATCTTTGAAGTTGAGCTGCTTTCAGTGAAGTAAACATATCTTTTTGTTATCTTGAACCGCAGGGTCAGTAGGTACTCTGCGGTTTTTCTTTTATGAGGATACCATGAACAGAATTGCTGAAGCATACGTAAAGCTTGTGCTCGCCGTCGGTCAGCATGACAGCGATTATGTAGATGCCTACCACGGTCCTGAAGAATGGATGAAGAAAGCAAAGAAGGATAAGAAGTCGCTTGAGGAAATCCTTAACTCGGCGAAGAGAAAGCTTAATACGCTTCGCGAGATACATACTTCCGATAGAAGCGAGCTGGAGCAGCTTCGCCACCAATACCTCACGAAGCAACTTGAATCTCTTGTTGCAAGAGTACAGATGCTGCAAGGCAGGAAGTTTTCGTTTGATAAAGAATCGAAGGCATTGTACGATGCTGTCGCACCGACGTATTCTGAAGAACACTTCGAGACAATTTTGAAAGAACTTGACGCGATGCTCCCCGGTTCAGGAAGTGTTCAGCAGCGTCATGAGTCTTTCAAGAATCAATTTGTTATTCTGAAAGACAAGCTTGATGTTGTGTTCAAAGCAGCAATTGAAGAATGCCGCACGCGAACGAAGCAGCACATCGAGCTTCCGGCGAACGAGAGCTTTACCATCGAATACGTGACGAATAAAGCGTGGAGCGGCTATAATTGGTTCAAAGGCAACAGCCACAGCCTGATTCAGATGAATACGGACTTACCCATCTTCATTGACCGCGCAGTTGATCTGGCGGCGCACGAGGGCTACCCGGGTCATCATGTGTACAACGCACTGCTTGAGCAGAACTTGTTGAAGAAGAATGGCTGGATGGAATTTAGTGTGTACGCGTTGTTCAGCCCGCAGTCACTTATTGCGGAAGGAACTGCCAACTATGGAATTGATGTCGTCTTCACTTCTGAAGACCGAAGATCATTTGAACGCGACGTTCTGTTCCGTCTTGCAGGACTTGATGCGTCGAAGGTTGAGCAGTATTATATGATTCATGCCTTGTTCATGAAGCTTGCCTATGCGGGCAACGAAGCGGCACGCGGCTATTTGAATGGCACAATGACAAAGGATGAAACAATTCAGTGGCTGATGGATTACGCATTATTGTCTCGCGAGCGAGCTGCGCAGCGCACAAAGTTTTTTGAAAACTATCGTAGCTACGTTATCAATTACAATCTCGGGCAAGATTTGGTCAGGCGGTACATCGAATCAAGAGGCGGGACGTCCGACAAACCGGAGAAACGATGGGCAGAATTCACGAACTTGATTTCGTCGCCGCGGCTGCCGTCGGGGTTGTTAGCGTAGAGAGATTCTCACCGCAGAGACGTTGAGGACGGAGAGGAGACGATTCAGAATTTCTCAGCGCTCTCTGTGTCTCTGCGGTGAACACTAATCGCCTGAGCCTGCCTCACACTCACAAATTATCTTTCCGCATTTGGGACATGGCTCGAGTTGTTGTGCCGCGCATTCAGCACAATACTCCTCTTCCGGCTCTATTTCTTTTCCGCACTCTGCGCAGTGATTGACGACGTCCGGCATACATCCTCCTTTCAATGATCAGACACGCAATGGAATCTACCTTCCGTACAGACCAAAGGCAAGCGCGATTCGTTCTTTTTTCTGACATTTTCTGGTTTTCCAATGCGAGGTCCTTGACACGAGGGAAATTTCAGCGTACCATAGTAGGAGAACGGGACAACGATGGCTGAAACAATGACATTGCACGACCAGCTCGCCGAGCACGTTGTTGAAGGCGAGTTGTATGAGAAGATGCCTGATTCCTGGGTACGCTGCTTTGCCTGCGGACATCGTTGCAAGATTGCGCCCGACCGGGATGGAATCTGCAAGGTACGTTTCAATAAAGATGGGATTCTCTACGTACCGCATGGCTATGTAGCCGGACTGCAAATCGATCCAATCGAGAAGAAGCCATTCTTTCACGCTTTGCCCGGAGCCAACGCTCTCAGCTTCGGCATGTTGGGCTGCGATTATCATTGCGCCTATTGTCAAAACTGGATAACATCGCAAGCCATCCGCGACCCCGTTGCAGGCACGCCGCCGAATTACACAAGCGCCGAGAGGATTGTCGGCCTTGCGCTGGAACGACACATACCCGTTCTCACCAGCACGTACAATGAACCGCTCATTACCAGCGAGTGGGCGGTAGAAGTCTTCAAGTTCGCGAAGAATTACAGCATCAAATGTTCGTATGTCTCCAACGGCAACGGCACCCCCGAAGTGCTCGACTACATCAAGCCGTATGTGCAGTTGTACAAAATTGATCTAAAGAGTTTTCGTCAGAAGAATTATCAACAACTGGGCGGTAAGCTTGACAATGTTCTCTACACAATTCGCAGGCTAAAAGAACTCGACATTTGGTTGGAAATCGTGACGCTCGTGATTCCCGGCTTCAATGATTCGGATGAAGAGTTGAAAGAGATCGCTGACTTCCTCGTATCTGTTTCGCCTGATATTCCTTGGCATGTCACAGCGTTTCATCAAGACTACAAGATGACTGCTCCCGATAACACGCCAGTTGAAACATTGATTCGCGCTGCGGAGATTGGCTACAAGTGCGGATTGAATTTCGTGTACGCGGGAAACTTGCCCGGCATGGTTGCACGATTTGAGAACACGTACTGCCCATCGTGCAATGAACTTCTCATCGAGCGGTATGGTTTTATGGTGAAGAAGAATGCGTTGGTTGATGGCGCTTGCCCCAGGTGCAGCGCGCAAATTCCCGGCGTCTGGAGTTGATAGATGGAATTTGAATGGGACCCGACAAAAGCTGAATCGAACCTCAAAAAGCACGGTGTCTCCTTCAGCGAAGCATCTACGGTATTTGATGATCTTCTTGCCGATATTTATGAAGATCCGGATCATGCAGATGGAGAGTTTCGGTTTGTGACGATTGGAATGTCATCGAAAGCAAGAATACTCGTTGTGTCATTTGTAGAACGTCGAGAGAGAGTAAGAATTATTAGCGCACGAGAGGCAACAAAGAAAGAAAGGCGAGGCTATGAAGAAGAACGGTAAGTATGAATTGGATGATGATCTTCGTCCCGAGTATGATTTCTCAAAACTCAAGAAAGTGGGAAGAGGGATTTACGCAAAGCGATTTCGGGAAAAAACGAATATCGTGCTTTTGGAGCCTGATGTAGCAAAAGTGTTTAGCAATGCGGAGGAGGTGAACAACGCGCTTCGTGTTCTCATCAAAGTGGCGAAGAAACAATTGGCGTAGCGCGAAGAAAACCGTCCCTAAAAGCATTCAATTCCGGAATCACTTTGCAGTCTCTCCCTCCCCAACTCTCTCTCATCATTGCCGTCTACAACAAGCCGGAAAATCTCCGTCTCGTTCTCGCTGCGTGCGCCCGGCAATCACTTAATGAGTTCGAGGTGATTGTTGCCGACGACGGTTCCGGTCCCGAAATCAAAGAGGTCATCAACGAGGTACTGAAGCGGCGCAACGGCTTTCCTATTATCCATCTCTGGCATGAGGACAAAGGCTGGCGGAAGAATACAATGCTGAACAACGCTATCCGCGCATCGCGCGCCGATCATCTTGTGTTCATTGATGGCGACTGTATTCCCGGAAAAGATTTTTTGCTCGACCATTGGAATGAACGCGAAGAGGGAAAAGTTCTGATCGGTAGAAGAGTTGAGACGAGCGAACGCTGGTCGAAAACGTTGACACTTGAGAAAGTCACCAGCGGAGAATTCGAGCGCTATGGATTGGATGAGTGGATTGATGGATTCAAAGGACGATCACTCCGGGTTGAAGATGGAATTAGAATGCCGAGCAAATTTGTGAGAAAACTTCTCCTGCGCAACGTGCGCGGTATGTTGGGAAGCAATTTCTCTGTTGAGACAAAACACCTCGAAGCAATTAACGGCTTCGATGAGTTGTACAACGGTCCCGGTTGCGGCGAAGATTCCGATATCCAGTTCAGACTTTCACTGATTGGCGTGACGGGGAAGTCTCTTCGCAACCTTGCAATCCAGTATCACATCTGGCATCCGCGAACAAAAGTTTCGCAAGCGTGTTGGGATAGATTTGAAGAAGTGAAGAAAACGAACAACCCGCGCTGCAACGTCGGACTGGAAAAGGGATAGCCTTCAGAGATACAGTCTCACAAATGTATATTGAGACAGACTTGTGTGCTGCTTTTTTTTGAGCAGCAACGACGTACCACCATTCTCACCGATCTTTTCAAACGATACAGGAATCTGAACATGAATAACCTACGACTATGCGCGGCCGCTATTCTCGTCTGCGCCGTTTTATTCGGCTGCGGAGAAACGAAAGAGGTAACTCTCTATTTGCAGGGCTTGCAGGTTCGCGGTCCCGCCATGAATCCCCCCGTTCACATTACACAAAACCCCGAGGGAAACGAAGTGCATATCATTCCCAGGTTCTCCGTTGGCTCGACGCAGACGATGAGCGGGCGAATACAGGGACACACAAAAGTTAACCGAAACGGCGTGTTCCGCGTTGACACGGTGTTCCGCTCGGACAGCGGCGTTGTCTTCCAGGATCGAGGGAATGTGAACGTGAATCCATTTGATGGAAAGAACTTGACGCGCAAGTTCCCCTCGTACAGTGTTGGCGCCGACATCGATGTGGGTCTTTCAAAAGTTTGGGCATTGTCTTTTGGAACACTCTACTCGTCGATGGATGGACAGGGACTTTGGTCGTACAGAGCAGGTCTGGGAATTCGAAGCCACAAAGGTTCGATGGGATTTCGGATTGAATTTGGGTGGCAGTGGGAGGAATTCGTGTACGAAGCATACACCGTTGTTACTGAACGTCCGCTCTCGAGTTCTGTTTCTACTGTTTCGTTTTACAGAGATGAGGCGAAGAAAACCTTTGGCCGCTTCTACGGGTCGCTTGTTCTCAATACAGTCCGTGACAATTGGCCTGTGAATCTCTTTTTCCAGGTCGCGCTCACCGGCCAGAAGCTGGATGAGATTCAGCCGAGAGTGTTGCAGGAACAGCTTTGGGTCATTCCTCCGTTCTTCATTGTTCCCGCCGAGCAAAACCTCGTGCACGATTTGCGTGGAAGCTTTTCTTCAACGTTTGTTCACGTCTCGCCCGGATTGTTCATCAATCTCGATGAGAATGTTCGGGTTCTCACCGGCGTGCGGATCAGCTTCGAGACGGAAATTGATGACCGTTCGAATGCAACCATTGTTGCGCCGTTTGTGCAAATTGATTTGAGGTTGTAGAAAAGTATTCTCTCTGCTGCTAATGACACGGCCTGTAGAAACCGAAAACACACGTTACCCTGAGCGCAGTCCCGACTGCTCAGAGCAGCCTTCGACTTCGTTCGCGCAAAGTGCTCACTGCGCTCAGGTTGACGATTATTGTTGTGTCATCACGCCAAATATCCACGCTCGCTCTGGGCGTGGTATATGAACTCAGAACAATCCCAATCCGTTCAACTAAACAACAGAAATCAAGTATCAAATAAAAAAGCCCGCACCAGTTTCATGACCCGGGCTTTTCGTTCGTTGCAGCAATATCTCAATCTTCGTCGTCCATCTTCTCCAAAGCGTCTTCGAGTTGGCTCTTCACTTTCGTGTAGCCCGACGGAACTTGGAATTCATTCGCCGGTGTTGAGCGGCGCTCGATTTTAGTGACGGTGGTGGTGACCGTTGTGTTCATCATGCTAACAGTCGTTTCGATCGGAAAGCCTTCGATGTTCTTGTACGCATCAACAGCGCCTTTCGCGAACCGGTTCATGGCGCCCATCCGCTTGGAGAATTCTTTCCAGTCTGCCATCAACGGTTCAAAACCGCGTACATCGCGCGTCACCCACAACGTCATAAAATCCTTCTCGTCATCTGTGACCACGAATTTCGTACACGCGTAGCCACTGATGGTTTTTCGCTCGCCCGTGTTCTTTACCTGCGTCGGTTTTGAACTGCCGGCTCCGGGCATCTTGCCGCCCATCATCTTCTGCATCATCTCGCGCTGTTCCGGAGTCATGTCCTTCATCTGCTCTTCCATTTTCGCCATTGCCGCATCCATCTTGCCGCCGGCTTTGCTCATGAGTTTTTCCATCTCGGCGAACGTCATTTCAGAGTAGGTTTTCTTTTCCGGATTCAGCGTCCACAACAATTCCTTGTCGAGCCGGAAAATCACAATAGCGCCTTCCTTCACGTCTTCGCTTCGCACCGTCTTAAACATTTTCGGCATGGCGAAATTCTCCGTCATGCGTTCTTTGACAGCGCCTTCCGTTTTTGATTGCCAAACCAGCCCTTGGCTAAATGCAGAAGCCGCGATGCACAGCGCAACGAGCGTTACTCCAAGTGGTTTCATTCCTTCTCCTTCTGAATGATTGTTTTGAATTGGTGAACTATGCTTTCGGTTCCAGTGGTCGAGCAATCATGATGCCCGTGCTCTGTTCTTGAATTGCAAGATAATCAACGATTGTCCGCTTGGTAATTTGAATTGCTCCGGTGGAAAGCGGTGCATGGAGAAACCGCAGGTAGCCCTGAAACCTGACCGCCATACCGGTATGCGTAATGTCGAGTCCATCAATTGAAGTTGTAATGCCGATGATGTCGCCGTCTTGCATCATCTCGCGTGCAGCCTGGATGTTCTGTTTGGGTAGATAAAAATGCTTGCGCGTGTTCAACGTTGCTTCTGTTGCTTTAATCGCATCGAAGAACGTTTCATCTTTCAATTGCTTGTACGCGTCGCGATGCGTGGACATGAAATTGAAAGTTTTGTCGAAAGGAACGCCGCCAAGCCCTTGCGTGATATTCTTGACGATACCCTTCTTCTCGTTGTCATCAATCCAATCGGAGAAGTAATGTAAGCGGCCCGGATAGCCGTTGAGTTTTCCACTGCGATAACGAATCAACTGCAGTTGTTTCTTAAATTCGTCGAACGTAGTCTTCTTGAGTTTGATGCAACGCGATAGCGCAAGTGTATTTTCAACAAACGTAACACAATCAAACTCTTTGAGGTTGACAACTAGCCGCTCCTTGCCTTCTGTTTCCAGCGTGTGCGCTTTGTACGGGGCATCGAGAAACGACTGCCCGATTGAACCCATCACCTCGCTCATTGTCTTTTCGCTCAACCCTTCCGTCGTGGCGAGCTCAAACTTTTGCTTAAGAACATCTTGGTTGGAGTCGGATTTCTTTCCTCCAAACAAGAATGATGCTGGAAAAAGAAATGCCGAACCTGCGGCAACTGCCGAGTATTTGAGAAATGTTCGGCGTGAATTATTCATAGCGCTATTCCAATATTAGAATGGTGTTTCCTCTTCAACCTCCGGCGGCGGACCTCCTTCAAATCCTGATGGCGCCAGGTTTTCAAATCGCGCATAGCGATGGACAAATGCAAGCCTCACATCGTCAGTCGGACCGTTACGCTGTTTGCCCACGATGATTTCCGCCATGCCCGCCATGTCCGATGTGTCGCGTGTTTCCGGGTCCATGTACATTTCGGGACGATGCACAAACGCAACAACGTCTGCATCCTGTTCAATCGCGCCGGATTCGCGTAAATCTGAAAGAATCGGCCGTTTATCATTCCTGCTTTCCACAGCGCGGCTCAATTGCGATAGCGCGACGACAGGGATGTTTAGCTCCTTTGCAAGCGCTTTCAGTGATCGCGAAATTGCAGAAATTTCTTTCTCGCGGCTTTCCGCATCTTTCGGTCCTTGCATCAACTGCAAATAGTCAACAACGATAAGCCCGATGTTGCGTTCAGCTTTCAGTCGTCGGGCTTTTGCGCGGAGTTCAAGAATACCCAGACTCGCGCTGTCATCAATAAAGATGTTTGCGTCCGCAAGCCGTCCTGCAGCAATGCTCATGCGCTTCCAGTCGTCTTCGGGTAAACGTCCGGTGCGAACCGCGTGAGCGTCAACCTTTGCTTCAGCGCAGAGCAAGCGCATCACTAATTGTTGCGTGGACATTTCAAGCGAGAAGATGCCAACGCCCGTCGGTTTCTCACGATGCATCGCAGCGTTGCGCGCAAGCGAAAGGGCAAACGCCGTTTTACCGCAGCTTGGTCTGCCGGCAACAATAATCAAATCGGAATTCTGCAAGCCGCCGGTAAGCGTATCAAAATCGCGGAAGCCCGTCGGCACGCCGGTAACGCCGCTGTGTTTGCCGTGAATTGACTGAAGGATGTCGAGCGTGTCGTGCACGGCTTTGTGCATGGCAATGAACGTTTTCTTCAGTCGCTTCTCGGAGATCTGGAAAATCGTTTGCTCGGCTTCGTCCAGCAAATCAAACGCATCTTCGGTCGGGCTGTAGCCCCGCGCCGCGATTGCCGATGCTGCGATAATCAGATTGCGCATCAACGATTTTTCAAGCACAATCTTCGCGTGATACTCAACATTTGCTGCCGACGTAACCTTCATCGTCAGCTCGGCAAGATATGTTTCGCCACCGACGACTTCAAGATGTCCGCGCCGCCGCAGTTCTTCCGCAAGCGTAATAATGTCCACGGGCTCGCTCCGGTCGAACATCGCAATAATTGCCTGGAAGATTTTGCGATGATAGTCCGCGTGGTACGCGTCTTCGTCCAACACTTCGATAACGCGGGCAATTGCTTCGCGCTCGAGAAGCATCGCACCGAGAACCTGCGCTTCAATCTCGACAGCTTGCGGCGGTACGCGGCCCTCAACGTTTGCCGCAGACTCCAATACTTTTTTGAATTGTAAAGGCTCAGCCATAAATCATTTCATCATTTTGGCATTGCACCATTTCACCATGTATGTTTCTCATGGTGCAATGATGAAATGGTACAATGTTGCAATCCTGTTGCGTTCAATTCTTTCCCACCAGCTCGTCATGCAGCTTTCTTACCGCCTGCACATCTTCCCACGCCGGGCGTTTCCAGTTTGGATTGCGAAGCAGTGCCGCAGGATGGTATGTTATCATTACTGGAACGCCTTCATATTGCATTACTCGTCCACGTAAACTTCCCATAGATTCTTTCGTGCCAAGAAGATTTTCTGCTGCAGTTAATCCCAGACACAAAATCACTTTCGGCTTCACCAGCTCAATCTGCTTCTTTAAGTATGGCTTGCACATCTCTGATTCTTCCGGCGCCGGCTTGCGATTATTCGGCGGTCTACATTTAAGAATGTTGCAGATGTACACATCCTCGCGCTTGAAGTGAATTGCTTCGAGAATCTTGTTCAGCAACTGCCCCGCTTTCCCGACGAACGGCTCGCCTTGTGCGTCTTCGTCCGCGCCGGGCGCTTCGCCAATAAGCATCAAGGTTGCTGTTGGATTGCCAACGCCAAAGACAAACTTCGTGCGTGTGTAGCCGAGTTGGCATTTCACACAGCCGCAGATTTGCTTGTTTAATGCATCCAGCGATGTGCTTGAGCCCCATGCCTCAGTGGTGATGGGAGGCTTCGGAGGCTCGGGCAAATCGAACAGCAACGGCTCTTCAGAAACAACTTGCTTCTTCGCGGACACGGCATATTCGATTGGTTTGGGAGAGGGCGTCATGGTCGTTAGAACGGGTCGCTCAATTTGGTTGCGCGATTGCTGTGGCTCCTCGAAGAACAACACATCGCCAAAGAGTCGTTGCTCGTCTTCCAGTACTCGCTTGAGTTCGTCGAGAACTTCCGTGATGTTTTGTTGAGATGAAGGTTCGTTTGCCATTGGTGAAATGTAGAATGAAAGTTACTTGTTCATTCTCCCAACCATATCCAATATAACATTTGCAACATCAAACTTCGACATCTTTCCAGGCCGTTCACATGTTCCGTCTCTTCGAATAATCGTAACGATATTCGTCTCCGTGTTGAAGCCTGCTCCTTCTTCGTTTGGATTATTGAGAACGATTGCGTCGAGATTTTTTGACTTGAGCTTGTGCTGAGCATTTTGAATTTCATCATTCGTCTCAAGTGCAAAGCCGATGAGGATCTGATGTTTCTTCTTCTCCCCCAACGATTTTAGAATATCGGGATTCTTTTTCAGTGTCAGCGTAATCTCGTCACCTGATTGCTTCTCACGCTTTATCTTCTCGCTTGCCGGGTTCACAACAGAGAAATCTGCAACGGCAGCGGACATAATAACGACATCAACGTTGTCAAACTCTTTGTGAACGGCAGCATTCATCTCTTCGGCTGTCTTCACATCGACTCGCTTTGTGTTGCGTGGAGTTTTCAGAGGAACGGGTCCGGCGACGAGCGTAACATCGGCGCCGCGCAATGCAGCCGCGTTTGCAATCGCAAACCCCATCTTTCCCGACGAACGATTGCCGATGTAACGCATCGGGTCAATCGGTTCTTGCGTTGGTCCCGCGGTGACAAGGATTCTCTTCCCCCTCAAATCTTGATGAACGTTTTCGAGAATGTCATCAACAAATTTTACAAGTCTATCAATCTCCGGCAATCGTCCGAGGCCGGAAAGACCGCTTGCCAATTCTCCTTCATCAGGCTCGATGATGAAGCAACCGGATTCTTTGAGCGTGTCAATATTCTGCTGAGTGGTTTTGTTGAGGAACATATCCACATCCATCGTCGGCGATACAACAAGCGGACAGCGAAGAGCAAGAACGAGCGTTGTAAGAAAATCATCAGCAAAGCCGTGAGCGATTTTTCCGATGGTGTGTGCCGTAGCAGGCGCAATCAACATCAAGTCTGCCCACAACGCAAGGTCAATGTGCCTCGTCCAGCTTTTTGAAGTTTGGTCTGGAGATTCGGAAAACATCTCGCTGATGACTTCCCGCTTCGAAAGAGTTGAAAGCGTGAGCGGCGTGACGAACTGCGATGCGGCGCGGGTCATCACTACTTGAACTTCAGTACCAGCTTTCACAAGCTCGCGCACAAGCAGCGGCGCCTTGTATGCCGCTATTCCTCCCGTTACACCGAGAATTATCTTTTTGCCGCTGAGCATCCGATGAGAAATCCTAAACAAATTCTAACTCACGTTACGCAAATGACCAAATAACAAAAAAGACTTGCCACAAAGTCACCAAGACACTAAGAAAATCTTTGGGAGCGGCTTTATAGGGTTGATTTGCAAAAGGATGGATTTCAGTTTTACTTTGTGTCTTTGTGTCTTATGCCGAAGGCATCCCTTTGGGAGTGGCAAGAATCTCTCCAGTGCGTAACATCAGATTCTAATATCGAAATTCAATACTCGCAGTTTTGATATTCGTGCTTGTAAGAAGAACTATTCTTCTTCACCCTCAGATTCTTCTTCCTTTTCAGCCACCTTTGCAACTTCCTCAGGCTCCTTATAGCGCCACTGAAGTCTTGAGCGCAACAACTCATCCAGTGCAATATCCGTCGGTTTGGGGCGCTTCTCAAACTCCAGGCTCACCTTCAACTGGTCGGGATTGACCTCGTTCTCTTCGTTCTCCGACTCTGTCTTCGGTGCAAACATTTCGATGCGCTGGTTGAATTCAATCTTCGTCTCTTCATTGATTTGCCGCGCACGCTTCGACATTGCGACAATTGCTTCGTGCACGTTCTTTGCCTTCGAGGTCAGCTCTTCGATGTCAACCGGTTTGATGGGCATTGCGTACTCCTTCACTTGGTTTCTTATGTCGACTGCGTCGTTGGGAAAGGGCTGAAGCCCTTGTGAGTTTTTGTGGGGATTTGTATCCCCGACCTGTCCCAAAGGGATGGCTTCGCCGAAGGTCGGGGTTATAGCCACGTCCTTTAGGACGTGGTCAGAATCTCCGAAAACATCTGCAGGGGTTTTAACCCCTTTCCCCAAGACGGTCAACCTGATTTAGTTTTGTAAATGTTTTGTTACAATCTTCTGTACATCGTCAATGGCTGTTTGCAGCACGTCGTTCACAACTTGAAAATCAAACTGCTTTCCCAATTCCAACTCCATCGGCACACGCTCGATACGCTTCGCAATTGTTGCTTCGTCTTCCGTCTTGCGTCCTGCAAGTCGTTGATGCAACACCCCCATGCTAGGCGGCTTTATGAAAATCAAACAGGCTTCAGGAAACTGTTGTTTGATGGAGAGCCCGCCTTTCACATCGACATCAAACAATACATCGTGCCCGGCGCTCAGCAAACGTTCGACTTCGCTCTTGAGTGTTCCGTACAGCTTTCCGGGGTACACTTCTTCAGTTTCCACGAACTCGCCGGCATCAACTCGCCGCTTGAAATCTTCTTCCGTCAAAAAAAAATAATCCTTACCGTCAACTTCGTTTTCACGCTTCTTCCGCGTCGTCGCTGAAACTGAAAAGCCGAGCGACGGGTTCATGTTCATAATTTCTTTGGCAATCGTCGTCTTGCCGGAGCCGCTGGGTGCTGAGACAACGATAAGTTTTCCGCGTTTCATGCATTCTGTTTTTCTAACGTGTCATTCTGAGACCCGCTTCTCAGGGTCGAAGAATCCAGAAACGGGCAAGGACTGGATTCTTCACTTCGCTCCGCTCCGTTCAGAATGACAAGACCAATGCTCATACCGCAACCAACAGCGTCTCAAAATTTTCTTCTGGCACCGGAAGATTATCTTGCCCTAACGCCTTCACATACCCGAGAATCGCTTCTCTGATATTTGCGATGGCTTCTTCTTTGGTCTTGCCTTGACTGATACAACCCGGAAGGCTCGGACACTCCGCCACCCAGTAGCTGTCTTCTCCGCGATAAATTACGACTTGTCTCATACAGTTCCCTTTCGCTTACATTTTTGTTGGTAATGGTCGTCTTGCCGGAGCCGCTTGGTGCTGATAAAACGATTAATCTTCCGCGTTTCATCTACTCTATTTTTCTACATTGTCATTCTGAGCCACGCTTCTCAGTGGCGAAGAATCCAGAAACAGGAAAGGACTGGATTCTTCTCCGAAAGGAGTCCTTCGGACACTCCGTCCCGATTTGAAAATCAATCGGGACTCCGTTCAGAATGACTTGAACCATCTTTGCCGGAACCCGCTTGGTGCTGATATGAGGATAAGTTTTCCGCGTTGCAAGTGTTATTCAATAAAGCCCCTCTCCTCTCAGAAGAGGGGTTGGGGGGTGAGGTCAAACAAGCAGAACACCCACGCCGTTCTAAATTCTGCTATTCAATATTCTGCAACTGCTCGCGTATCCGCTCAATCTCTTCTTTGATGTTCACCACGAGGTGCGCAATCTCCGCCGCGCTGGACTTCGAGCCGATGGTGTTTGCTTCGCGGTTCATTTCTTGAATCAGAAAATTCAGCTTGCGTCCCGCGGCTTCATCGTTCGCCAGCGCTTCGAGAAAGAACTTGTTATGGCTGCGGAAGCGAACGCACTCTTCCGTTACATCCAACCGATCAGCCATCAGCGCAAGCTCCATCTCCAGCCTGCCTTCGTCGATGGTTTCCTTTTCGAGCAACTGCTGGATGCGCTCACGAAGCCGGATCCGCTCGTTCGGCACCTGCTCAACGGAAATCTTTTCAATCTGCGTCAGCTTCTCTTCCAGAATGTTGATGCGATGGCGGAAGTCTTTGCCCAGCTCCTCGCCTTCGTTCCGCTTCATTGTCAGCAGATTGTCAACCGCTTGGTCAAGAGCCTTCGCTACCAAACCCCACACTTTATCGTCGGTGTTTTCCATCTCAAGCGGCTCAAGCACTTCAGAAAACTGAAGCAAATGTTCGAGCCGCACCGTTTGTTTTAGCTTCACCGTCTTGCGCAAATCGTTCAAAAGCTTGTAGTAGCCCTTTGCCGCAGACACATTCACACGTACCGGAATGTCGCCGTCATTCTCATGCTCAACAACTGCAAGCATATTGATTTTGCCGCGAGAGATTTTCTTTCGAATAATCTCCTTGATCTCATTTTCACGCATCGAAAGCAAGCGTGGCAGGCGGGTCGAGACTTCGAGAAACCGGCTGTTGACACTCCGCAATTCTACGCCAACGTGTATACCTTTGGCGTTGGCTTCGCCTCTGCCGTAGCCGGTCATACTGGCTATCATTGACACCTCTTGAGATGATTCGGGGATATTAAGGTACGCAAAACACGCTCGGCTTGCAACGAAAAGTTCTTTACTACTTTCGCACAAAGTAATCCACATTTATGCGGAACTTTCTCACGGCATCGTCCTCAGCTACTCATCATTGACAGTGGAACATTGTTCGTTGACGATCGACAATTTGCTGCGCTCTCCCGCTATGAAAAACAAACGGGGCAACCCTTCTGCCGCCTGACGCGCGTTACATCCAGTTTTGAGTGTAGCGAAAGATTTCTCCAGTCGTTCGGAAGCCGTGAGACCCTTCGCTCCGCTCAGGGTTTGGAATACAAAAATAAATTCACAGGTTATCCACATCAACTTGTCGAAAGCGTGGCAATTGAGCCAATTTTGAATATATTGTTGATAACATCATGCTAACCAATTATCACACCTTAGCATACATCGTTCCCATACTTCGGCAGCGTATGATGGAAAACGTCATTGTTGAAGTCTTCTCGCAGGAAAGGGACCAACTTGTGCTCCGATTCAGCGGCATGGACGAGGCGCTCATCATTTCGTGCGACAGAGTTATCAACACGCTGTATCTTCGACCGGACTTTTCTCGCGCTCGTGCAAACTCTGTAGATGTTCTGTCTCGATGTCTTGACAAAACCGTCACCCAAGTTCAGATGCATTCGGTGGACCGGGTCATCATGTTCAAGCTGAAATCCGGTGAGCGGCTTGATGCAAGATTTTTTGGAGCGAAAGCGAATGTAGTGTTGGTTGACGGCGATGAAAAAATTGTTGACGCGTTTAAGTGTTCAAAGAGTTTAGTCGGAACGAAGGCGGAGTATCGAACGGGCGAAATTATTTATGATGTTGATGCTTTGCGCTCACGCCTGCGTGCCGAAACGCACTACGGCGTGCAGGCACGACTTGCGAAGCCTCAGCTTGCAACGATGGGAACGATTCTGAGGGAAGAATTTCCAACTCTCGGCTCCACGTTGGTGAAAGAGGTGTTGCATCGAGCCGAAGTTCCTTCAAATGTTGGGGCAATAAGTGTTGGCGAAGAACGGATTCAAGCGATTCAGCGTGCATTGAGTTCCGTGCTCGAAGACTTGGCTGCGCCGAAGCCGAGAGTTTACGCTCACACAGAAGGAGAAAAGAAAGGAACACCAACGGCATTCTCCATTATTCCATTACTCCATCAATCCGCTTCAACCGGGCAGTTGTTTGATGATGTTCACGATGCAATCCGATTCTACGTTTCCAGACTTCGTTCTCGTGAATCAATTGACGTTGAAGTAAGACGCATAGCAGGGAAACTGAATCAAAAGACTGCGAAAGCGAAGCGAACGATTAACGCTGTCGTAATTGATTTGAAGAATAACAGTCGTGCGGAAGAGTATCAACGCTTCGGCAATTTGTTGATGGCAAACCTTAGTAACAAAGAGCTGAAAGCTGAGAGTTGTCGGCTTGCGGATGAGAATGGTGAAGTAACGGTTCCGCTGCAGAAAGAGCTTTCGCCGGTTCAGAATGCTCAACGATATTTTGAGAAAGCAAAGCGCGCACGTATCGCTCAGCAACAAGCATCGGAACGATTAGTGGAATTGAGGGCTTCGATTGCTCCTGCTGAGAATCTCTTGAAATTGCTCGAGGATGTGAAAACGAGAGAGGACTTGAAAAAGTTTATGTCTGAATACAGAGAGGAATTGGAAGAGTTCGGCATCGGCGAGAAGAGTGACGAACGCGAACAACTTCCCTTCCGTATTTTCACAGTAGACGGCGGCTTCGAAGTCTGGGCAGGGAAGAGCAGTAAAAACAACGACCAGCTTACGCTGAAGTTCGCAAAGCCGAATGATTTATGGTTTCACGCCCGCGGTGCTGCAGGCTCGCACGTTATACTGAAAGTGAACACGGGCAAAGGCGAGGTGAGCAAGAAAGCGAAAGAACAAGCGGCAAGTATCGCCGCGTACTACAGTAAAATGAAAAACGCGAAGATGGTTCCGGTTGCGATGACGGAGAAAAAGTATGTCCGAAAGCCAAAAGGCGCGGCGCCGGGCTCGGTTGTAGTTGAGCGCGAAAAGGTTATCTTTGCGGAGCCGGCGTTGCCACAAGTAGAACGTCATTAGTCATTGGTCATTGGTCATTAGGTTGTTAGCGGCAGTGACTATTCTAAGATGTTTCAGCTTCGAATGACTAATGACCAATGACATTTTTTCCTTTTTACTTGATATGAAATTTGCAGTCATCGGCACCGGCGGAGTCGGCGGATTCTTTGGCAGCAAGCTTGCCAAGAGTGGTGAAGACGTTTGGTTCCTCGCACGCGGCAAGCATCTCGAAGCCGTGCGAGCCAATGGACTCCACATCAACTCAGCGGAAGGAGATTGGATTGTTCCTTCTGGTAATATGACGGACAATCCAGCAGAGATTGGCGTTGCCGACGTTATTCTCTTTTGTGTGAAATCATACGACACCGAATCGGCGGCGCAGCAACTTGCGCCAATGCTTTCCGATGAGACAATCATCATCAGCCTGCAGAACGGAGTTGATAACGAAGAGAAGATCCAGCGAATAATTCCACGCGGCGTCGTGTTCGGCGGCGTTTCGTACATTTACTCAACCATTACGGCGCCGGGTGTTATCACCCATACTGTCGGGCCGACGAAGATAGTCTTCGGCGAGCTGGAAAAACGGAGTGGGGGAATCGCCCGCCTGCTGGACGGGCAGGGAGAATCGGGGAGTGGGAGTGTGGGAGAAAGGGCGAAAAAGATTCTTGAGGCGATGCTGAAAGCGAACATCAACGCAACGCTCGCTGATGACATTCAATCCGAAATCTGGAAGAAATACATTTTCATTGCAGCAGTTGGAGGGATGACGGCGCTTACTCGCCTGACTCTCGGTGAAATCCTCTCCGTGAACGAATCACGGGAGATGATGGCTGATGCAATGCGGGAAACCGATGCGGTTGCACGAGCAAAGGGGGTGAACATTCCCCCTGGTTTCGTTGAACAGATCTTCGAAGTGCTGAAGAAGTATGATAACAACTCCCGCTCATCGCTCTATCACGACTTGGTGCACGACAAGCCGTTGGAGATTGAAGCGCTCTCGGGGACAGTTGTGAAGCACGGAAAAGAGCTGGGCATTCCTACTCCGGTGCATCGAGCGATTTACGCTGGACTTTTACCGTATCACATATCCCAAACCCAAAAGATGTGAACCACAGATTACACGGATTTTCACAGAAGGATAACAATGAAGAAAAAGAAATCCCCAACGCAGATGTCCCTCGCAACAAAAGCCATTCACGGCGCGAAGCTGTACGCGTACAAAGGTCCCGTCTCCACGCCCATTTATCAAACAAGCACGTACCGCTTTGAAAACTCCGACGATGCAGTTCGTTACGGTCAAGGTGACCCGAACGTGCTTGTGTACACGCGCTACCACAATCCGACTACAAGCGAAGTGGAAGAGCGGCTTGCGTTGATGATGAATGCGGAGAGAGCGTTGCTCTTTGGCTCCGGCATGGCGGCAATTACGTCGGCAATTCTTTCTGTGGTGAAGGCGGGGGATGAAATCATCAGCACGCCGGCGCTGTATGGCGGCACGTATCGGTTCTTCAGAGATATTCTGCCGCGACACGACATTGAGGTAAAGTACTTGGACCCAACCCGCCCCGAATCCTTGTTGGAACTTGCCTCCCCGAAAACGAAACTTGTCTATTTCGAAACGCCGACAAACCCAACGCTGAGCGTTGTTGATATCAAGGCGCTTGTCGCCGCAGCGCAGCGAGCCGAGCGGAAGTTCGGGCAAAAAATCGTGACGATGATTGACAATACGTTCGCATCATGCCTGAACCAACATCCCTTTGCGCTCGGTGTTGATGTTGTTGTCGAAAGCGGAACGAAATACCTTGGCGGGCACAGTGATTTGCTTGCCGGTGTTGTGGCGGGCACGAAAGAGTTTGTGAAAGGCGTTCACACGCAGTTGAAGTATTACGGCGGCAGTGCTGACCCGTTCATGTCGTATCTTCTGTATAGAAGCCTGAAGACATTCGAGCTTCGCGTGCGGCGGCAGAATGAAAACGCCATGGCGCTTGCAAGATTTTTGGAGAAGCATCCGAAAGTGAACCGTGTTCTCTATCCCGGACTTGCATCGCACCCGCAACATGCGATTGCGAAGAAGCAAATGTTGAAAGGCTACGGCGGCATGGTGACGATTGAAGTGAAGGGCGGAGTGAAAGCCGCGGTGCGTGTATGCGACTCCCTCAAGGTTGCAATCAACGCAATGTCGCTTGGCGGCGTGGAGACACTCGTGAGCATTCCAGTCTATTCCTCACATGTGAACATGACGGACGAGGAGCTGAAGAGCCACGGCGTTACGCCGGGAATGATTCGCATCTCCGTTGGCGTTGAGGGGATTGAGGATTTGAAGGAAGATTTTGCACAGGCGTTGAGGCAAGCCGGAGCACACGACAGGCCTTGACTTTGCCGATGAGATTTGGTACGCTATTGACGGGTGCAATTGCTTACTCAATAATTTGGGTTGCGTCCTATACTGCGATGAGTAGTTGAATACTATGTTAGGGCGCAACATGAGAGCATCTGTCAGACGAATATCAACAAGCGGACGCTTACATTCGGTTGCCACTTTATGATGCTGGGCTAACCTAATTCATGATTGATCTGTTCATTGAGTCCAACGATGCATACAGGAGAATATTATGACGACTACACTTCGTTCCTTGCTCCTTCTTCTTTTCGTAACAAATATCAGCACTGCAATGATGGAGGACGGTCTTTCAACAGGTCAAGCAATGACTTTTTCTGACCCTGTCCAGGACGGTCTTTTTTCTATGCCTACAGGGCGAGGCATAGCAAGAAACCAATTCTATTTTTCTGCTGTAAATGGTCTCTTTCTTAAATCAGGGTTTGCCCCGACTGACTTTCTACATTTCAATGCTTCGTATCTATTCGGGGTAGACAATCGGCCGGGTCGTTGGTCCCTCGGAACGACTGTACACTTATTGCAGTCCAGAAAATTCCTTCGGGGACTGTCGTTGGGGGGTTATGTCGGAACGCTAGAGGGATATCACGGCATGGGTTATGAAACTCATCGTCGTTCGGTACTCTCGTTGGTTGCTGCATTGTCCCTAGGCGATGATAATGTTCAGGGCCATATGGGCGCAGCGCGTCACTTCTGGTTGCAAAAACAGGACTATCCTTTGTTTGTTACATCGTATGTTCAAATAGGAGCAGACTTCGTTTTGCACAGGAGCGAATCGGGCGGTGGGCTAAAATTGATGGGTGAGTTCACGATTCCACAATTTGCTGATCTTCCATTTGCGAAAACAGGGTCGCGGTACATTTTCGGCATCCGATATATTGGTGGGAAGTTCATGGGAGATGCAGGTTGGATATTTAGAAGTTCGTCTAGTTTGGCAGAGGACAATAGCGCCAGTGCTGGCCCCAGTTTGGTCCTTGGGTTTGCCCTGTAAATGTAGCCGGCGACCAGTGAAAACAGTGCGCTTCCACCCTAACCTTTAGAAAAGGAAAGAGTTCCGCTAGAGGCGGATCTTCGACAAGAGAAAAAAACCTCGCCCGACGAAGCGAGGAAGCACTTCGCCTCAGAAAAGAAAAACGGTCGCCAATTATCTGACGACCGTTTTGCATTTACACTTCCTCTTGTAGACTCTTAACGACCTCTCCCGCTTCTCCCGCCTTCACTCCGTCCACCACCACCGCCCCCGGAATTACGAGGAGCTTCACTCCTCTGCCCGCCTCCATAAGAATCATTACGGCGGGCAGGCATTTCCATTCTCGGTTGCTGGGGTGCGTTGAACTCAGGTCTTCGCGTTGTCCGTTCGGGATTTGGTGAACGGAACTCTTCACGCTGCGGACGCTCGACCGATTCTTCTCTCTTTCTTTCTCGCGGCTCAGGTCGGGGCTGCGGTTGTCGTTCCGGTCTCCCGCCTTCGTTCACACCACTTCGGCGGACGGGTCCGTCCGGACGGACCCCGGGTTGTTGCTCTTGACCTCTTCCTCGTTCCTCTTTCGATCGCGGACGGTTATACGTTCTGCCTTCATCGCGTTTTGGCTCCTGCTGCTCAACACGCTCACGAGTTCTTCCTTCACGATTGCGAATTGCGTCGTCAACAGGACCTTTGAGCATTCCATCGTCGCGTTGTGGTTCAAGGTCGCGCTTTCGTTCTTCGCTTCTGCCAACCGCGTCGCGTGTTCTAAATTCCTCTGCACGCTTCACGTCACGTCCCTCTTCGCGCTCAATTTCACGTGCGCGGACATCAATTTTTCGTGTATCAAGGTCAAGTGTTCGCCCGGCGTCTTCACGTACTCGTGACGGACGGCCGACGTTCTCATCATCAGCATTCCGCTCTTGAATGCGCGGACGATAGACTTCAATTTGCTCACGGTTTCCGTCACGCACGATGCGCTCAACCTGCCTGTCTTCCACTTCACGAATTTTGACAGGCTCGGCACGCACGTTGCCGCGGCGTTCAACATATTCACGTTCCGGTCCCCGTGTCATAATTCTACCGCCTTCATATCGAACACTCCCGCCTGAACGCGTCACGCCAATATAGCGTGTGTTGTTTTCGCTTCGATAGACATATCTATGGACGTTGGGCGAAGCAATATATCTGCAACCAACAAAGTTCCACCAGTGCACCGGCGTGTACCAACGCGTGCGATAATGAATTCCCCAGCTCACACTAAACACAGCGTACGGACTCAACGGCGCCCATCCGATGTAATCACCACCATAGCGCCACTCAACCCACGCAGGCGACCAATCATAACCCGGAATCCACGTCCAACCGTAGTAATCATCATAATACCAACGACCGTAGTGGTACGATGCCCAACCCCACGGCTCGCCGCTTGCCCAATACCACCCATCGTCCGTCCAAACCCAGCGACCAACTGTGTATGGCCGCCAGCCAACAGCAACGCCCACAGGCCGCCAGCCATAGACTCCGCCGCCGACAGCAATCCATTCGCCGTAAGGACTCAGGCCATCATAAAAAATGCTAAACGAAACTCCGAACGAGCCGTAGCGATAATGAGCAAAGGATGACTGCGACGTCATCGCTTGCAGTGCAGCCACGCAGCCAAGAATGACGAACATCTTTTTCATACCAACCTCACGAAAATGATTAAACATTGCGAGTAAAAAGTTCAATCAATATGCCAAACCAGAATGCCCCGAAATCATGTAAATTGACTTCGGGGCACCGCTTGAAGCGTACAGTAATGTGTTCAGTGAAGTAGATTCAGTACACTCAATAATGTTAGGGGCGATGTCCCAACAAGTATGCAATGATTCCCTTCTGAATGTGCAAACGATTTTCTGCTTGTTGCAGAACAATGGACTGTTTTCCGTCAAGCACATCTCTCGTTATTTCTTCACCGCGATTTGCAGGAAGGCGATGCATCACCGTGCAATCGGGTTTTGCGTTCTTCAAGAGTTGAGCATTCACTTGATGTTGCTTGAAGATGATTTGTCTTCTGCCGGAATCGCGGCCAGTAGGCCAAACATCCGTATAGATGACATCAGCGCCTTTCACCGCAACGTTCGGGTCTTGAATCAGTTCTATCTTGCTCACGTTCGATGCTTCCGCTTGTTCGAGCACGCTCGGATGAGGCTCGTATCCAGTTGGCGATGAGACGACAAAATGAATGGGAAGCTTCTCTGCGAGTTCGAGCCATGAGTTGACAATATTGTTGCCATCCCCCACAAAAACGATTTTGGTTATTGGAGAATCTTTCCCAATCTCTTGAAGTGTGAAATAGTCCGCAAGCACCTGGCACGGATGCACAAGATCTGTCATCGCGTTGATCACGGGAATCGTCGCGCTTTCGGCAAGCTGCACAACTGTTTGATGGGTTGTTGTGCGGGCAATGATGAGCTCATTGTAGCGAGAGAGAACCGAAGCAACGTCGTGTACAGATTCACGTGTTGCAATGCCAATGGTTTCCTGCTGAAGAAAAATCGGGTGGCCTCCAAGCTCCGCGATGCCGACTTCGAACGAAACTCGCGTTCGCAGTGATTGTTTCTCGAAAATCAATGCGGCGCTCTTATGTATGAGCGGTGCAAAGTTCTTTAACTCTCCTTTTTTGATTTTCATTGCGAGAGAGAAAATATCCAACAATTCCGGCTTGGTCCACGATGCAAACGAAATGAGGTCGCGCTTCATGCAGATTTCCTTTGAAAAACAACGTTTATGAAATACTCATGGGGAACTGTTGAAAGGTAGGGAACTACACGCAAAAATCCAACACGATTCTCAACACAGAGAATTCGTCGTTTGGGAAGATTTCACGCTTGCATCAACCGGACGTTGTGAGCATTCACGATCACGTCGCCGCGTGGTTGTGAAAAAATGACTGCGGTGTCACGTGGACAAACTTCTGTTCACACGAAGAACAGATTCGCTGCGTTGGATCGCCATCGAGCACGTCTTGATTGATGGAAGATTTGCAACTGATGCAGACGCCGAAGGTTCCGTTTTCAAGACGGTCGAGCGCATGGCGCAGTTCTTCCAGTTGCACATCGCTCTTGAACGCAAGCAGCGCATCAATATCATGTATTGATAGCTCCCCGTTGATAAACATGTCGCGGGGATAAAGCACGGTGTACTGGTCTTGAAGATAGTCGTACAACCTCGAGAGGACCAGTCGCCGCATCACTCGTTTACTCTTTGTCATAGCGCCTCCGTCTTCTTGATGGTTTAAGAAGGTCCCCCGTTCCCTCAACACGTGAGTTACCCGAAGCGATGGTATTTACAGGTCAGGCCGTCAGTCTAAGGTACAAAAGATTTTTCCAAAGTCAACGGTTTCTCTGTAAACTTATCAAAAAAAATTACACTGGACTTCCTTCGGAACTTTTTAGTTATTGTAAAAGTTCTTTTCATGAAGTTCACAACAACCTTCAACTCATCAAGCTAAGCGTATGAAAGCACTGTTTACTTATGCAACAGGGAAGGCGTTGACAGCCTTGATTCTCTCCACCTTCATTTCAGGAGTGCTTATGCAAGCAATTGCTGGCGGTAAGAAGTCTGTTTACGATTTTACGATGAAGGACATAGACGGTAAGGAGGTGAACTTCGCAAGGTACAAAGGCAAAGTGCTTCTCATTGTCAATGTCGCCTCAGAGTGCGGCTACACGCCACAATACAAAGACCTTGAAACATTATTCAAGAAGTACAAAGATAAAGGCTTCATGATTCTCGGCTTTCCCGCAAACAACTTTGGTGAGCAAGAGCCGGGAACGGATCCAGAAATCAAAGCATTTTGCGAGAAGAATTATGGCGTAACCTTCGATATCTTTTCAAAGATTACCGTTAAGGGGAATGACCGGCATCCATTGTATAAGATGATTACATCGGATGTGAAAGTCGGCGGGGACGTGAAGTGGAATTTTCAGAAGTATTTGGTGGATAAGAATGGAAACCTGACGCACAAGTTTTTCTCTGCCGTCGAGCCGATGTCGAAGGAGATTGTTTCAGCGGTTGAGGCGGCGCTGCTAAATTCTGAGCGAACGAAGTGAGTGAAGAATCTCTCAGCCGTTGGTGCCTTAGCAGTCAAATGTTTGCAGAAAAAAAAGGGAATTTGCCACTCCCGAAGGTCCGAAGGACTCCTTCGGAGGATGCCTTCGGCGAAAGACACTAAGGTCACCAAGGTTTCACGAAGAAAAACTTAGTGAACCCTTTGTGTAACTTTGAGACTTCGTGGTTTAAGTCTTTCTTTTTGGTGGCGGCTTGTCGCGTTAGGTTCTTCGGTCGTCCCATAAAGCGGAACGGCCTCAGAATCTCATATTATCTCCGCCGCCTTTTGCTCCATCCAGCCGACTTTCCCGTCAGCCAAACGAATCTTGATCCAGTCATTCACTTTGTCGGTGATGAACACTTTAACGCCGCCGTGAAGCACAAAGGCGTCGCTGCTCTTTGCGTCAGGAGAATTCTTTACCGTTGTAATGTTCGCCGTAACAATAGCAGTGTCGGTGGTATTTACTTGATGCAGCTTGCCGATAAAAACGACAAGACCAACGATCAACAGCATTGTGCACGCAAGTCCCCCGACGAAGGCAATCCTTCGCTTGGCATACGATGGTGCAAGCATTGCAAGAATGATGGCACCGATTACCAAAACGAACAAACAGTAGCACAGCCACGTAACGGTACGCAGCGATACCGACGACGTGATGCTATCCCACCAATCCCAAAGAAAAAGGCGCGGTGTCGGCTCAATCTTGTCTGTTATCATGAGATTTGCAAGCTGCAAGTTATGGCGCAAGTCGTCATCGTTCGGCATCAGCTTTAGCGCGCGCTCATAGTTGAGGATTGCTTTGCTGACATTGCCTGACTTGTAGTACGCGTTGCCAAGATTGAAATACAACTCACCGCCCGCTACGCCGCTTTGCAGAATCTGCTCGTACTTCTGAACGGCTTCGGCAAACTTACTTTGCTGGTACGCTTGATTTGCCAAATCGAAATACTGTTCAGGAGTTTCGGCGAACGCTAAAGTCGCAACAAGGAATACTGTAAGAATTGAAAACCGCTTCATCATGCTTTCAACGTCCGTTCGAGGTCAACAATAATCTTGCTTGCATCGTCATAGGTTGTTTTCATTGTATCGAGGGAAAGGCTCGTCGGTGCGAAGCGAGCCATTTCGCATGACTCAAGCAATGACTTCAGCGCCGTCGATGTCTCTTCATTGACCGACCGTGTTGTTAATGCGTTCACTGCCCCGTCTATGGAGATATCAGCTTGCTGAATGTTCAGCTTGTCGCCTAAATATTTCCACATTGACTTCGCAACTTCAGAGTAAAATCGAATCTTCTTTTCCGATGAGCCATCGTTACCGGAAGCAACTTGATTCAACAGCACTTCAGCATTCTTCAAACCCCTCTTAGCAACTTTAATTGCCTGACGATTGCGATATCCGACAATGTCACTCATGACTGCTTGTCGTTGACAAGCGTACACGAATGCGCCGGCAAGTCCTGCAAGCGGCAACAGCATCATCGCGATAAACATCCCGCTCGTGTGCAAATACTCTCCCTGCCTTGTAAAGCTCGGTCGAGCAACTTTGATGAAGCGGATATCTTGACTTAACAACTGCACATCTTCGCGCAGATTTGATGAAACAAACGGCGCTGCGCCTGCTGCACCTTGCTCAACATTCAGCTCAATCTCACTTGACTTGAGGGTTATGTATTGGCTCTTTTCAAGATCAAAGTAACTGAACTCAACCGGCTTGATTGTTTTCTTCCCCGGATAGCGCGGGATGAGAATGTACTCGAACGTTTTTGAGCCGGAGACTTTTGCTTCGCGGCGATTGATGTTGTCCGAAACTTTCGGCGTGTATTGTTCGAAGTCCGTCGGAAGTTCAACGGCGGGCGATTCAAGCACTTTGATGTTGCCTGTTCCGTTGATCGTTACTTTCAAACTCATCGGCTCGTTCGTCTTGGTGTTCTGCCTGTCAACTTTTGCGTTCATCGTGAACTTGCCGACGGCGCCTTTGAAACTCGACGGTGCACCGGCGGGAAGAGGATCAACTTTGATACGGACCGGCTCACTCTTCACCACGTATTCGATTTGCCTTCCAAACGGATCGTTGAAAAAGGAATCGAATGGATCCCACGTGCGGCGATCGCGCACCGTTACGAGAGTAGTAATCTCCATCGGACCAATTTCAAGTGTACCCGATTGCGTCGGGAAAAGCGCAGTTCGCTTGATGACCCCAACCTGGAACTGTTTGCCGTTAATGGTTTCAGATGACAATTGAATCTGCTTGGGCATATCGGCGTCTTCGCTCCAAAAGCCTGTCATGGTCGGCGCTTTAGTGAGATTGTAATTCTGCACGGACACACGCGTGTACAACTTGTACACGAGATTTACTTGCTCGCCTTGCATTAAGCGTGACTTATCGACACTCGCACGAAGAAAAATGTTATTGGAAAGTTGTTCTTGTACGCCAGCATTAACAGAAAGACCCTGCTGTGCCTTCTGCGGCTTTTGCTGTGGCGACCGTTTGATAACTTCGATTGTAAACGGTTTCGAGGTGTAAGTCTTGCCGTCGGCTTCAATACTCGCCGCACTGATCGTGAACTTGCCAACTTCTTTGGGTTGCAACACATAACTGTACGTCACCGACGACGACACTGCTCCATTGATGATCTGCATACTCGACGACGTGCTCGGACCCATCATGATACGGAACTTGTCGAGATTGGGAAGCTTTAAATTTTTTCCGCCACCCATGCCTGCGTTGTTTAGGGCGAACGAAAGCGTGAACCGGTCATCAACTGCGACCGGGTTCTTGTCAACACTCGCTTGGAAGGACGGGTCTTGTGCAAATGCGGATACCGTGAACAGAAGGACGAGCGTGATAACAAACATGTCATTGCGAGCGGAGCGAAGTACAGCTTTCCGGGATTCTGCTCTGTATTGGGATTCAAAAAAGCGGAACAATCTCTTTCTTAGTGAAGGGGATTGCTTCGTCGCACAAGACGTTCCTCGCAATGACTGAGTAAAACCGCTCGTTACCATCTCACCAATCCTTCTCACTCTTCGGTCGTCCTGCAACACGTTGACGCAATTTTTTCTGAACTTCTTTCTCATTATTCTTCAACACATCTAAAATCCGCTCAGCGTCAGCTTTGGACATTTGCTTTCCTTGCTGAGGCTGCTGCTGAGGTTGCTGTTGTTGCTGCTTTTGTTGGTCTTGTTGATCTTGCTGCTTCTGCTGATTCTGATCTTGTTTCTTTTGATCCTGCTTGTTCTGGTATTGCTTATTCTGATCTTGGTTCTGCTTCTGCTGATCCTGCTTGTCCTTATTTTTGTCGCTCTTATCGTTCTTGTTCTGCCGGTTCTTTTGCTGTTCCTGCTGCTGTCTCAACTTTTCCAATGCGTACGAAAGATTGTACTTGGCTTCCTGGTCAGCCGGATTCAGCTTCAACGACTCCGTGTATGACTTCACAGCTTCATCATACTTTTGCGACTTCAGATGAGCATTTCCAAGATTGAAATACGCTTGCGCTTTCGCCGATCTCGTTTCGCTCTTTTGTACTGCGTCTTGATACGATTTTGTTGACTCATCATACTTATTCTGTTTGTACAGCGAGTTACCAAGATCGTAATGTCCGGGCACAGACGTGATGTCTTTCTCCAACGCTTTGCGATAATTCACTTCCGCGTCTGTGAACTTTTTCTCTGCATACAAATCATTCCCGTCGTTCACCAACGAGCGCACCGACTGCGCCGGAGCAATACTCATGACCAATGACAAATGACCAATGACTAACAAACGCTTCATCATGGCACATTCACTTCCTTGCGTAACGGATTCCACTTCGCCAACCACTCGACCTTCTTTTCTGAAATCAATAACTCAAACAGCAGTAGAAGAATTCCCGCCGCAATAAAGAATTGGAAACGGGGTTCGTAATCTGTGAATTGCTTCGTGCCGAACTCCCGCTTCTGTAGCGCATTGATTGCTTTGTAGATTTCGTTCAGCTCGTCCTGATTGTTCGTGCCGCGATAGTACGCTCCGTTGCCGAGAGCGGCAATTTTTTCAAGTGAGACTTCGTCCAGCTTGGTCATCACGATGTTGCCAAGCCTGTCGCGCTTGAAATCGGTTTGCTGTCCATACGAATTGTACATCGGAATTGGCGTTCCGCCCGGCGAGCCAAGCCCGATGGTGTAAATAAGAATCCCTTTCTTTGCAGCGTCTTCCGCCGCGGAGAACGCATCACCCTCTGTGTTCTCGCCGTCAGTGATAATGACGAGCACTTTCGTTGTCTGCTCCTTGAAATCGAATGACTCCATCGCTCGCGTAATCGCAGATCCAATGGATGTTCCGGGAATCGGGACAGCATCAACATCAACAACATCGAGAAAAAGGTTTGCGCCGCTGTAATCCGTTGTGAGCGGGAACTGCGTGTACCCTTCTCCTGCAAACACGACCAAGCCGATGCGGTCGCCCGCGAGCCGATCAATCAAGTTGCGAATCTCGAACTTCGCCTTCTCCAGGCGATTCGGCTTGATGTCTTCCGCCTTCATGCTGAAGGAAACATCGAGAGCAATAAAAATGTCGACGCCTTCCTGCTTCACTTCCTGCAGGCGTGTTCCAATTTGCGGATTTGCGAGTCCTACGACGATCAACGCGTACGCGAACAAGAACATGATAAACTTGACAGATCGCTTCGGTCTGCTTGCCGATTCCGCAAGACGCGAAAGAATATCGAGATTGCCGAAACGACTCAGGGCATTCTTCCGTGCACGAGCGACAACAAAAAACAACACGATGAACACCGGAATCAGCGCGAGCAAATAGAGATCTTCACTATGTGCAAACCGGATCATCGCTACGGCAACTTTCTCAAGTATGTGTTCGAGAGAAGTATCTCAAGCGCGAGCGCAATCAAGCCAACCCACACCCAATCGTAAAACAATTCCGTGTACGAACGGTACGCCCGCACTTCGATGCGTGTCTTCTCCATCTCATCAATGTCTTGATAAATCTGTTTGAGCGAGCGATTGTTCGTTGCGCGGAAATACTGTCCGCCCGTCATCTCGGCAATCTTCGTCAGCGTTTTTTCGTCAACGTCCACCGGCATGTTTTGGTAGCGGATGCCGAACGGTGTTTGCACGGGAAACGGCGCTTCGCCTTTGCTTGTGCCGACGCCAATTGTATAGACGCGTATGCCGAACGTCTGCGCGATTTGCGTTGCAGTCAGCGGGTCTATTTCGCCGCGGTTGTTCACCCCGTCGGTCAGCAAAATCATGACTTTGCTCTTGGTCTTGCTCTCCTTCAGGCGGTTCACGCCTTGTGCGATTGCCATGCCGATAGCCGTGCCGTCCTCAATCACTCCCTGTTTCACCGTGCGCAGTTGATTTTTCAGGACGCGATAGTCGAGCGTCATCGGGCATTGCGTAAAGCTTTCACCTGAGAAAATCACAAGACCAATGCGGTCGCTCGTTCGACCCTCAATAAAATTCATCATTACATCTCTCGCCGCTTCGATACGGTTCGGGCGCAAATCTTCTGCAAGCATGCTTCCCGAAATGTCGAACAGCAACACGATGTCGATGCCCTCCGTGTACACATTCTCGCCGCGTGATGTTGTCCGCGGCCGCGCAAATCCGACAATCAACAATCCAATGACAATCATGCGAAGGATGAACGGGAGATGACGCAAGCGCTCCCTCATCGTCGGCTTCGCATGTGCAAACGGCAGCAGCGTTGAGTAGCGGACGTCGCTCGTATTCTTCTTGTGGCGACGAATGTACCAGAATGCGAGCAGCGGAATGATTGCCAGCGCCCAGAGAAATTCCGGATTTGCAAATGTGGTGTTCAGGTCAAACATCTTTCTTAGCTGCTGTTTCTTTTTGTGTTGTCATTCTGAACGGAGTCCCGATGCTTTTATCGGGACGGAGTGTCCGAAGGACTCCTACGAAGAAGAATCCATCGTCTTCTAACAACGCAAGGTTCTGGATTCTCCCGAAGGGATGCCTTCGGCATTCGCCTCTGGAAAGCGAGGCTCAGAATGACAAGTAAAAAGAGTCATGCTGCTACTTTCTCCTCTGTACTTTCCACAGAAGCTATCTCAACAACCTTAGTCTTATCAACAATCTCAAACGCGGCGGTCAGCATTTCTTCATGCTCTGGAATTGACGGCTGATACTTAGCAAACTTCACCAAATCGGCGCGGCGTAGAATTCTGTCCGTTTGTTCAAGAGCTGCATGTGCCGCCGAATAGCGTCGCAAATCATTCATGGTCTCGTCTGTAGTTTTTTCGAGCGACATAAAACCAAAACGGTTCTCAAAGTAGCGGCGAATGATTTCTGTAACTTCGGTGTAATATGGTTTGATAAGACCTTGCTGCCAGAGACGTTTCTCCTTCAGCATTGCAAGCTCTTCGAGAGCTTGCACATGAGCCGGCTTCGGCGGCGGAATGTATTTCTCTTCCGGCGTCTGCTCCTTCTTGCGCTTTCTGTAGTTGTAGACAGAATAGATCAGCAACGCCACGCCGACAAACGTTCCAATAATGAGAGAAATCTCAGCAACGGTCAACGGAATAGCAAGCGGCGGTTTGATGTCTTTGATGTCTTTCGTCGTATCAACTTCAACAAGATGGATGGTGAAGATAAGCGGGCTGGTTGCAACAGTCCTGACCGTCGAATCATTCGGATGTGAATACGCGAACTGCAACGGGGGAAGAATTGCTGTTCCCGAATCGTATGCAGCGACGGTGAGCGTCGTCGTTGATGTTGTGCCGGAAGATTTCTCAACGGAGTCACGCGAAAGAATGTGAAACGCTCCGAGCGTGTCGCCAACCAAAGAATGAAATTCTAAATCGCCCGGATGCGTAATCTCAACATGAACCGCTATCGGGTCGCCGATGAGATATGAAGTTGAGTCAGCCCATGCGCGTGCGCCCGGCGTTTGCGCAACGGTATCGGACGGGAGGAGGCATACGATAGCCACTGCTATGAAAAGAACTCTCATCCTCATCACAAACGCCGCTCTCTCAGTTTGAAGAAATCTACTATCGGTTTGATGTACGGTCGGTCGATACGAATCGGGATGGCATCAACTCGACTGCGCGTGAACAGTTGCTTGCGCGCCGCTTTCCGTTCGAGCCAGAACTGCTCGAAGCGTTTGCGAGTGTTCGGGTCGCTTGAATCAATCCAACGCTCTTGATTTGTTTCCGCGTCGCGCATCTTTAGCAAGCCGATATTGGGCAGTTGCTCTTCACGCGGATCGGAAATCTCAATTGCGATAACGTCATGTTTCTTGCTGACGATGCGAAGGATTTGGTCGTAGCCCTCATCAATAAAGTCCGAAATCAAAAACGCAATCGTCCGCTTCTTGTTCACGCGGTTGAAATACTCAAGCGCCTGCTTGATATCCGTACCGGTTCCTGTCGGCTCGAACGAAATCAGCTCACGAATGATGCGCAGAATGTGTGCACGCCCTTTCTTTGGCGGAACGAACTTCTCAATCGTATCGGTAAAAAGAATCAGACCGACTTTATCATTATTCTTGATAGCGGAGAAGGAGAGCACAGCACAAATCTCCGCCGCAATTTCGTTCTTCAACTGATTACCAGACCCAAAACTACCGGAGCGACTGAAATCAACCAGCAGCATCACGGTCAGCTCACGTTCTTCTTCAAACACTTTCACAAAAGGATGATTCAAGCGCGCAGAGACGTTCCAGTCAATCATGCGTATGTCGTCGCCGAACTGGTACTCGCGGACTTCGGAGAACTCCATGCCCCGCCCCTTGAATACGCTGTGGTATTCGCCGGAAAAGACCTGGTTCACTAAGCCGCGGGTCTTGAGTTCAATCTGTCTGACTTTTTTGAGAAGCTCTCTTGTTTCCACTGGATCTACTTGGTACTCACAGGATATTCTCTAACGCCTGACAAATGAGAATACGGTCAAACGGGTCGTGGTGAATGTTCGGAAGTTCTCCCAAGTGCTTCAGGCAGCTTTCGTCGATAGACAGAGATTTGATTCTATGACGGACTCTTTCTTTGGGAAGATATTCACCCGCGAACTCAGGGAATTGAATCTTCATCAACATTTGTTTGACCGCTGCTTCCCACACCGAAGCAACACTCAGGAAGATCTCATGTTTGACATCTTCAATAATCTCGCGATGGATCGCTTTGAGTCGTTTGTCATCGGAGATATACCACAAGAAAACATGTGTGTCCAGAAGTGCTTTCATCGGACGCCAAACGCTTTGAGGAATTCCTTCGGCAACGGCTCATCAAAACTCTTCGGGACGACAAATTCGCCTTTGCAAAGACCAAACGGTCGCTTGTTCCCGTTAGAGGGAAGTTTCTTGACTGGCTTCAGTTCGGCAAGAGGCTTGTTCCCTTTCCCAAGGAGTACGACGGTCTCTCCGTTTGCCACCTGATGAACAAAGTCGGCAACCCTTTTCTCAAAAACATCCAGCTTCACTTTTGTCATAACACACCTCTCTGATCGTTACAGTATTTCTATCTTCTCAAGCATGACTGCCAGACATCGCTTCACTCCAACCTTCCCGAAAACTCTCGGAAGCTGGTTTGAGATTCGCTTTTCCAATCCCTGCCCGCCTCATATGGGCGATGATGGCAGGCGGGCGAAATCCGCAATCCCACTACGGTACTTCAATCTTGTTCAACACTTCTTGCACAATTTGCTCTGAGCTTACTTCCTCCGCTTCAGCTTCGTATGTTACCGCAACGCGATGGCGCAACACATCGAGCGAGACTGCACGAACGTCTTCAGGGATGACATACCCCCGACGTTTGATAAACGCATACGCTTTCGCGCCAAGCGCAAGATTGATAGTCGCACGCGGCGATGCGCCATAGCTAATAAGCGAAGAAAGCTTTGCGAGGTTATAGTCTTTTGGCGTACGGGTTGCAAAGACAATGTCGAGAATGTACCGCTCGATTTTCTCGTCCATGTAGATTTCGTTTACTACGCCGCGCGCTTTGACGATGTCCCCTGGCTCAATCGCTTTGTTGACAGTCACCGAGCTGCCGTTCACATTCGAGCGCATGATTTGCAGCTCTTCGTCCTTTGTCGGATAGGTGATCTTCACCTTTAACATGAAGCGGTCGACTTGCGCTTCGGGAAGCGGGTACGTTCCCTCTTGCTCGATTGGGTTCTGCGTCGCGAGGACGAGGAATGGCTCCGGAAGTTTGAACGTCTGCTCGCCAATCGTTACTTGCCGCTCTTGCATTGCTTCGAGCAGCGCGCTTTGCACTTTTGCAGGGGAGCGGTTGATCTCGTCGGCAAGAATAAAGTTGGCGAAGATAGGACCCTTCTTGACCTGGAATGTGCTTTCCTTCTGATTGAAAATCATTGTGCCGATAAGGTCGGCGGGCAGCAGGTCGGGAGTGAATTGAATGCGCTGAAATCTCGCCGCAACCGCATTCGCAAGCGTCTTAATAGAGAGCGTCTTTGCAAGTCCCGGCACGCCTTCCAACAAGATGTGTCCGTTTGCCAGCAACCCGACGAGCAGTCGCTCCACCATTTGCTTCTGCCCGACGATGACCTTACCGATCTCCATCTGCAGAACATCAATGAAGGCACTCTCACGCTGAATCTTTTCGTTTATCGCCTTAATGTCGTACGACATTCAACCTCCAACAATCATGGAATATCACGTTTTCCTCAGATTTGACCGATAAAAATATAAAAATATTGCAAAAGAAAATCAACGAAACGAGGGCGCGGATTGCAAGCACAATTAACGGCATTAAAATCTTTTAAGAGCGAGAAGAGGTGGAAGAAAAACAACCGCACTGGGTCGGAATTCTCTCAGTGTGTAGGATAGCAACAAAAGCAAACGCGACACACCCCGGCCGTGTGAAGAGGAAAACTGCGTGAGAATGGTTTCATCTCTCAGGGTTAAGGTTTGAAAGGATAGAGCGACAATGTGCCGGAACCGCCTTGACCATCGTTGCAGAGAATGAGGGTCAGATCGGGCGCGAACGTAATCCCTTCGGGATGAGGGTTTGCTTTCGTGTTGATAGACTGTTGTGCAAGAAGTTTTCCGTCCTTCGAGAGCTCGATGATGGACGCACCACGTGCAGCAATAATGAAGAATGTTCCTGACTTCGGATGCAGCGCAATACCGGAAGGAAGAAATTCGTTGTTGTCGGAATTCTTTGTTACTTGATCAAGTGGAATGAGAAAGCGCGGCTTCCCGGCAAGTGATTTGTTGTTGAGTGAGAAAGAATACACCGCCTTGTATTCGTGATATCCTTTTCCAGCAGAGCCTTTGCAGAGTACAAGCAGGCAATCAGTTTCCTTGTCATACTCTAATCCTTCAACATCGTTCTTCTCCGTAAGAAATGTTATGTATGTTTTGAAGTCCACAATCTGTCCGTCCTCTGCTTCGGGAAATTCATACAGCGTTCCGTTGCTCGCGACGAGATACAACATTTTGCCTTTGACGGCGATCCCTTCAAAATCTCCTTTCACACCGAACTTGCCGAGAGCGAACTGCTTCACGATCGTCCCGTTTGCGTAGTCGAGCTGATACACAACGCCCCGTTCATCATCATGACAGAACAATCGTCCGTCATCGGACATTGCAAGCCCCGATGCCTCGCTGATTTTTTTAGGAAGCTTGAATTGTGTCGGATGCTTAACGGAGAGATCGTAATGAGAGAGAAGAGAAGCCTCAGCCGCCTTGCTTTTCTTTTTCTGTCCGAAGCAAACAAGCAGCGGCACGCAGAGGGCGATAATGAAAAGCCGCTTCATTCTTCTCACTTAATGTGCGTGGAGAGAGCCGGCGGAAGAAGCCATTCGAGCGAAGCACACATGCCGTACTTAAGCGTCGCAACATTCAGCTTACACAAGCCGCCCTTCTTCATCGCCAGCGGCAAACTCGAATCACCAACGACGAGCACAGAAATCAAATCGCTCAAGTATGGCTCATGTCCCACGAGAAGCACGCTTTCAAACTTGCCGTTTGCGCCGTTGATAAGTTTGATGAGTTCTTTCGGATCGCCGTCGGTTGCAAGCGTGCCGGTTTCGCGAAGCTTCTTTTCCGCACCGAACACCTCAGCAACAATATCTGCGGTTTGCTTTGCGCGAACGAACGGACTTGTATAGATGACATCAAAGGATAGCCCAAGCGCCAGCATTCCACCGGCAGCTCGTCTCATCCGTTTTGCCCCCTTTGGCGTAAGCGGGCGTTGCGAATCGTCGGACCACTTTTCGTGGTCGCGTTGTTCCGCAATTGCGTGGCGTAGAATATAAAGGTCCATTTTCTTCTCTCGAGATTATCTTGAAATCGTTTGTGGGTTTTCCACCTGCTTCCAGAAACCATACAGCTCATCTGCTAATTGCATGTAGTTGGTGATCAATTCCCGCTTCTGAGCTATCAGCTCACGCCGGTATCCCGAAAGCTTTCTTCTTGAAGCCAACGTCCGCTTCTGCGCAAAACGTCTCACCAAAACACTCAACACTTCCGCGTCTTGAATGTTCCCCATCCGCGTTTGATACGCGTCCATCGCTTTGAGCTGCTCTTTGCTTACGGCCGGGAGAAGCGGCAGCAATGCTTCAATCGTGTAGCGGAATTTCTTAAATGCAACACGGGCGCGATGAATTGTCCCCGGCTGCGTTACCACAACATGTTCTTTGAACGATACAGCCGTCATGAAGCGACTCGCAGCCGCGCCCAATACGGCGTTCATTCCAATATCTTGCATCACCGGACGGGAGAAATGCTGACGCAGCGTTTTCTTCAGCGCGCTGACCGTTCTGCTCAGTCGTGTCGTCTCTCCGTAAGGTCTACGACCTCGTAGAGGAGTCCTTCGGACAATCTTCATGATTCTGCCGGCGACGGCATTCATCAAGTTTCGCTCACGAACTTTGAGAACAGTGAGCAGTGTCTCAAGCTCAGGGTATTCTAGAACCTTTTTTTCGAGCGTCAACAACTGCACTTGCGTATCTCGCAGCGGACTGAACGCATCGAACAGACGTTTCAATCGTCGCCGCAACCGTCGAACTCTTGCATCCGGCAAAACGATTTCGATCATCATCAGTGTTGACATCAATCGCCGCGTGGCAACCCGCAAATCATGCACGGATTCTTCGGAGAATGCCCGCTTGCATCGTCGTAACTCTCTAAGATATTTTTGCCACCGCTGCCCAAGCGAATCGATCAACACGCCGCCACTGTCGGACGCTTGCTGTACGCTCGTCTCTTCAGCAACGGTAATCGTTCCCACGGCTCGCATGACGATTTACTCATCGAGTGTGAATTTCACGCTGAACACTTCCTCAAACATCGCCGACTTTTTCATGAGCGCCCACTTTTCCAACAGCAAGTCACCGTCCCCCTTCAGCGTTAGAGTCAGCTTTGGTTTCTTATACTCTACCGAAAAGTTTTCGACTTTCGATGCATGCTCGTTATCCATTGCATCTGCAAGGCGGAGAATCGCGGCGAGCTTGGCAACAATCACCCGATCCTTCGAGGAGAGCACACTGTACGGTTCATGCTGCGGCTTTGGGTACGATTTGCGATGGTAACGCGCTATGTTTGCAACAAGCGCCATCTGCTCCTTCGCTAAGCCGATTACCGGCGTCGCCATCAGCAAGTACAGTGTGTGCTTGTGATGGTCGTTCATGTTGACGAAATGCCCGATGTCGTGCAACAGAGAAGCAACTTCCAGCAGCGTACGATATTCCAGAGAAAGATTGTGGAGGCTTCTTGTTTCGTCAAACAATTGGGTTGCATAACGAGCAACCGACGTTCCGTGTTGCTCATCGAACGCGTACTTTCTTCCAATCTGGAGTGCGGAGGTTATCACCTGATCACGTGAGGACGTTTTCTTTTCGCCGTACAGCTCCTGCATCATGTCGATAAGCAGGCCCTCTTTCAACCCGACGGCGGGAATCTGCACTTCGTCCACGCCTGCTTGCTTCACGATCTTCTGCAGAACAATGGAGGCGGGCACAATCACATCCGCCCTGTCCGGACGAAGGCGAAGCTGCTGAATCCGTTCCTCGTATGTCATGCTCTGCAGTTTCTTGACGAGCACGTCAAGCTCATCAACGTCGATAATATCAGCACGTTCTTTCCCGAACAGCTCTTTTCGCAAATCGCCAAGGGACTCGATGTTGCCTCCCGTGCCGACGCAGATTTCGATTTTCTCCTTGCCCAGTTCTTTCTTCATTCGCTTCTGCGTTGCGTCAACATATTCACGCACGAGCTGGTTGAAATACTTCTCACCGTGCTTCTTCTCTTCCAGCACTTGCAACAAGCGGACGGAGCCCATCTTGTAGCTTTCCGTCGAGAGAATCTGTCCGTCGGCAACGAGCGTAATCTCTGCGCTGCCGCCGCCAATATCCACGAGCATGGCGCGCTTGTTCTTGAGACTGATTTTCGATGCGACGGCAAGAAGGATGAGCCGCGCCTCCTCTTCGCCGTTGATGACATTGATTTCGATGCCGCTTGCTTGCTCCATGCGGTCGAGAAACAACTCGCGGTTCTGCGCCTCGCGCGCGGCGCTTGTTCCGACAGCCTTCGTCCATTTCGCTCCGTGTCTGTCAATGAGTTCTTTGAAACGAGCAAAAGCATCTGCCGCTTTCTCAATCGTCTCTTCGGCGATTGTTCCTTTCGTGAACACGTCCTGCCCGAGACGCACAGGCTCGCGAATGTTTTCGACAATATTGAGATGACGGTCCCCGTTCACCGTCCCGACGATGAGACGAATGGCGTTGGACCCGACGTCAATTGCAGCTAATGTGGGCATAAAGGCGTACTTGAGTTCCTAATTCAATGGGAAAAGGATGTGAAGAAACTTGAATCAATATAGAAAGAAGTACGGCATTATTCAAAGAATCATATCCAAAGAAAGTGTTGAGCGTTGTATCTTTCTGATACATCCGCTACCTTGAAGCGACAATGAACCACCCCTTCTGAATTATTTGTACCCATGAACAACTCTCTCATTCTCGTCCGACAGCTCGTTGAAGATTTCAAGCAGCAAGAGACCGCATTTCTTTCGCCCGGTTATCAGGAATCGCAAGTCCGGCAAGACTTCATTGACAAATTCTTTACTGCGCTCGGCTGGGATGTAACGCACGAGCGGCAGAAGAATCCCTACGAACAGGAAGTCAAGATTGAAAACAAAGTCTCTGTCTCCGGCTCACAACGCCGTGCAGATTACGCGTTCAGCATCGCCCCAAACTTTCGCAACATAAAATTCTTCGTCGAAGCAAAGAAACCGTCGCGCAATCTCGCTAACGCCGACGACTATTATCAAACCATCCGCTACGGATGGAATCAGGGAACCCCGCTTGCCGTTCTCACGGATTTCGAGGAATTCCATATTCTCGACTGCCGCTACAAGCCGGACATCAATACGTCGCTCGACAGGAAGATTGAATCGTTCCATTACTCCGACTACGCCGACGAAGAAAAATTCGCACGCATCTTCCATCTGTTCGGACGCGAAGCGGTTGCCAGCGGCTCGCTCGAAAAGTTTGCTGCATCGCTCCCGAAGCCCAAAGGCAAAGCTGCAAAGAAAGGCGCCCTCCGCACAACGTACCAGCAAGTTGATGAGTCGTTTCTTGAACTGCTCGATGGCTACCGCGAAGCGCTTGCAAAAGAATTCAAGAACAACAACCAGCAGCTCGACGGCGAAGAACTTACCGAAGCAGTCCAGCGCACGCTCGACCGTCTCGTGTTCATTCGTTTTCTCGAAGACAAGTCCATCGAAGAGCAGTCCATCATCGGGCTGAATGCGAAGCCCTCCGCATGGAATGCGTTCACATCGCTCTGCCGCAGTCTTGAGCCGAAGTACAACGGACTCGTCTTCAAGCAGCATCGCATCATTGACAGCGACACCCCTTCGACAAGCTCAGGGCAAGGTTTTGCGCCTCCCGACAATGAAGTGTTCGGCGCAATCTGCCGGGAGCTTTCCGATCCCTCATCGCCGTACGACTTCGACAAGATTCCAATTTCGATTCTCGGCAGCATCTACGAGCGCTTCCTCGGCAAAGTGGTGAGCACAAGCGAGAAGCGTGCGAAGGTGATTGAGAAGCCCGAAGTGCGCAAAGCCGGCGGCGTGTACTACACGCCGGAGTACATCGTCCGGTACATTGTGAAGGAGACGGTGGGCAAACTGATTGACGGCAAAACGCCCGCCGAGATTGCGAAGATGGCGTTCGCCGATATTGCCTGCGGCTCCGGCTCGTTCCTGCTGGAAGTCTATGGCACGCTGTTAGACTACCACACCCGCTGGTACAACGAGCATTCCGACTACGTCCCGATGCCGCCTTACGGCATCCCGAAAAGCGGGACAAAAAGCGTCGAGACTTCGTCGGACAGGCCCGACTACGCGTTGAAAACACGCCGTGGCGAGAAGAAGGGGGACGTTGAAACGCGTGACGGTAAACTTGTGCTTTCGCTGAAGAAGCGGCAGGAGATATTGACCAACAACATTTACGGCGTGGACATTGACGCGCAAGCGTACGAAGTAACGCAGGTGTCGCTGTACTTGAAATTGTTGGAAGAAGCGACAATGAGCGAGGGCTTCCAGTTTACGCTGTTGAAAGAAAAGTTGTTGCCCGATTTGAAACAGAACATCATCTGCGGCAACTCGCTGATTGAGCGCGACCTTCTTGTAACTGATGAAGAAGAACAGAAGCTGAAGCCGATGAATTTTGCCGACGCGTTTCCTGAAATTATGAAACGCGGCGGGTTTGATGCGATTGTGGGGAACCCGCCTTACATCCGCATTCAAGCGATGACTGAGTTTAGCCCGCTTCAAGTTGAATTCTTGAAGAAGAAATATCGAACGGCATCTAAAGGTAACTACGACATCTATGTTGTGTTTGTAGAACGAGCGCTGTCATTGCTTAACAACAAAGGACAACTCGGCTACATCTTGCCACACAAGTTCTTCAATGCTCAGTACGGCGAGCCGCTACGAGATTTGATTGCCAAGGGAAAACACCTCTCACACGTGGTTCACTTTGGCGATCAACAGGTGTTTGATGGCGCTACAACATACACAAGCTTGTTATTCCTTCAGAGTTCAACAGGCAAAGATGTAAAGTTCGTAAAGGTAGATGATCTTGATGGCTGGCGAGAGACCGGGAAGGCTGTTGAAGGAATAATTTCCATTGAGAATGTTTCAGAGAAAGAGTGGAACTTTGCGGTTGGTGAAGGTGCCGGGTTGTTTGAGAAATTAAGAAACATGTACATAAAATTGGGAGATGTGGCAGACATCTATGTTGGTTTACAAACGAGTGCAGATGACGTATTTATTCTGAGTTTTGTTTCGGAAACATCTCGTACAATTGTACTGAAGTCCGAAGCTCTAGGCAAAGAATGGACATTTGAAAAGGATTTACTACACTCATTGGCAAGTGGTACAGACGTAGACCGCTATTCTCCCTTGCCTGATCGTCAATTCATTCTTTTTCCATACGAAGTAAAGAACGAAACACCTTCCCTTCTTGATTTCAATTTCATTTCAGAGAATTTTCCAAGGACGTCAAAGTATCTTCTAGAAAACCGCGAGCGACTTGCTAATCGTGAACGAGGCAAATTCAAAGATCGTCATTGGTATCGATTTGGACGTAACCAAAACATTGGGATTCAAGAGAGGGTCAAACTCTGTGTCCCCCGATTGGTTGAAGAACTTTGTGCTGCATATGACCAAGATGGCAGTCATTATCTGGATAACGTCGATGTTGGCGGAGTTACGTTAAGACAAGCTTACGTTCAACAAGGACTGCCTTACATTCTTGCTCTCCTCAACTCAACGCTCCTTCGTTGGTACTTCCCATTTGTTAGCGCGCCATTCCGCGGAGGTTGGATGTCTGCAAATCGTCAATTCCTCTCCCAACTTCCCATCCGCACGATCAACTTCTCTGATCCCGCTGACAAATCCCGCCACGACCAGATCGTCAAATTGGTAGAGCAAATGCTTGCAGCGAAAGAGAAGCTCGCGCAATCCAAAACCGACGCCGAAACTCATCGTCTCGAAGCGCACTGCGCCTCGCTCGACCGCCAAATTGATGCTGCGGTGTATGAGTTGTACGGGTTGACGGAAGAGGAGATAGAGATTGTGGAAAGGAACATGAAGCACTAGACATGAATATTGCGGCAAAGAACGCGATGAGCTTAGATGCATGGTTTAACAATGCAAGGCGAGAAGCTGGTCGCTTCATGCTTGCAAGGAAGAGGATTTATCTTGACATGAGGTTCTGGGTTGATTTCTGTGAAGTTGAAAGAGGCAATTCTGACCCTTCAACGCCTCAAATCTATGATCTATTGACTAAGCTTGTCGAAAGCGGCAAAGCTGTCTGCCCTCTTAGTTACAACGTGTTTTCGGAGCTACTCAAACAAAGCGACCAAGGATCCCGCCTTGCCACAGCATCTGTGATGGACAGATTAAGTCTACAATACTGTTTCATTTCTCCCGAACAGATACATAGTCAGGAAATCATTTGTTTCATAGACAACACTCAAATGGAAGCATATAGGCTTCCACGCATTTTCAATAGCGCTAAATATGTTTGGACGAAAATCTCTTTTGTTTTAGGCGAGAGGTTTCCCTCGTGGGGGAATGAGATTGATCCGGCTGAACAACTAATCGTGCAAAGAGCATTTCTAGAACACTTAAGCTCAATGACATTGGTTGAGATTATGAAATATCTAGAAGAAATGCGCGGGAGAAATCGTACTAGTGTTGCTGAGCAACTCAATCTCGGAAAAGATGAGCATCAAAACTGGCGCACATTCGATGAGCTCTTTATGCATGAAGTAGCTGGGTCCATAGATGCGATACGCGATGACTTGGCAAAAATGTCTGAATATATCCGAGAAGAAGGTGCCTGCGACGAATCGATACGGAAGAGGTTTGGAAGCGTTGAAGGACTGTGCAGCGAGATTCTTCTAGCATTCGCGCAGAACAAAATTGGGCGTGAACTTGCACACATTCACATTCCGTCTAAACTGCATACCCAATTTAGGTTTGACAAGCCACAGAGATACAATGCAAACGACTTGGACGACATAGGACATTCGGCTTGGGCTATTCCGTATTGTGACTACTTTCTAACTGAAAGAAAGCTTGCAGACTTGATCCGCAAAACACAACTCGATTCCTTGTTTGGTACTATCGTTATTTCAAAACAGCAAGACATAATAGAGGCATTGTCAAAACTGTGATAACCAAAGAGAAGCTCGCCAAAACTAAAACCGACGCCGAAGCAAACCGCCTCGAAATGCAATGTGAATCCTTAGACCGCCAGATAGATGCGGCAGTGTATGAACTCTACGGGTTGACGCCTGCCTGCCGGTAGGCAGGGAGGAAGAGATTGCAATTGTGGAAGGTTCTGGTCGATGAGTATGTCACCCTTTCAGGGTTCCACTTTCACCGGTATTGTTTTAATTGGGGCGTTGCCCCAATCTGTAATATGCGACCCCTTTGGGGTCGAACGACACCGGAGTAACGGTTTGCTCCGACCCCGAAGGGGTCTGATATTATAGCCGAGGGCAACGCCCTCGGATCCAAAGAACAAACACATCCATCAACCCTGAAAGGGTTGCATATCCAATGCGGGCATTTCGCGAAAATGTGTATGTCACCCCTGCCTGCCGGCAGGCAGGCTTTCAGGGTTTCATTGGTGAGGATGTTGGTTGATTGGGGCTTCGCCCCAATCTTTAGTATGCGACCCCTTTGGGGTCAAACCAGCATTCTTGTTTTTGAATCGAGATGGGATTTATAGGATTTTGCTCGCCACCAAATTCGCAGAGACGACCCCAACGGGGTCAAAATATTAAAGCCGAGGGCGAAGCCCTCGGATCAAAGAACAACATCAATCATCAACCCTGAAAGGGTTGCATACCGAAACAGAATACGCGACGGAGGATTCCAATGCCGCAATCACTCGCCAATGTTCTTGTCCATATCATCTATTCGACAAAGAACCGCGACCCGTTTCTCAGTGACAAAGGTATTCGTTCAGAGATGCACGCGTATCTTGGAGGCACGTGTAATGATTGTGGATGTCCGGTACTCACGGTTGGCGGGGTTGCCGATCACGTTCATATTCTCTGTTCGCTCTCCAGAACCATAACGATTGCAGACCTTCTCAAAGAATTGAAGACGAGTTCTTCAAAATGGGTAAAGACGAAAGGAAGAATTCTCGAGAAGTTCTCATGGCAAAACGGGTACGGCGCGTTTTCCGTGGGGCAAACAGAAGTCGAACGCGTTCTGGCATACATCCGGAATCAGGAAGAACACCATCGCCACAAAACTTTTCAGGATGAATACCGCGCATTTCTGAAGGAGTATAAAATCGAATTCGATGAACGGTATGTTTGGGACTGATGTGTATGTCACCCTTTCAGGGTTTCATCGGTGAAGGTGTTTGTTAATTGGGACGTTGCCCAATCTTTAATATGCGACCCCTTCGGGGTCAAACGACATAGCAGTTCGTGACGTAAGCAATTATCTACAACTGGCTTCGTAATAGAAACACCATTAAATTTTTGGGGCTTTGGGAAAAGATTCATAACCCCAACTTCAAAGGGGTCGAATTCGACTCCTTTCTTTACCAGGCGGGAAGCAATTCCTTTGTGCTTTCGCCTACAAAATGGATTGAAGCTACCAATGCGGCTGGAATAATAACAAAAGCAGGAAGCGAAGGCGGCACGTATGCGCATAAGGATATAGCTTTTGAGTTTGCCTCACGGGTAAGTGCAGAGTTTAAGTTGTATTTGCTCGTAGAATTTCAGCGTCTAAAAATTGATGAGAACAAACGATTAAACCTGGAGTGGAATCTCCAACGCACGTTAGCGAAAATCAACTACCGCATCCACACCGACGCCATCAAAGAGATGCTTATCCCGCCTACCGTGACGAAGCAACAAACGAATATCATTTACGCCAGCGAAGCGGATATGTTGAACGTGGCGCTGTTCGGCAAGACAGCAAGGGAATGGCGAGAACACAACGCGACGAAGGATGGGAATATTCGCGACTATTCCACTCTCGAACAACTCATCGTCTCGAAGCCCACTGCGCCTCGCTCGACCGCCAGATTGATGCGGCGGTGTATGAACTGTACGGACTGACAGAAGAAGAGATTGCGATTGTGGAAGACTCCCTAGGGGGATCGTAGATCGACTCGGTGAGTGGTAAGTCAGTGGAGACTAAATCTTTGCGTGCTGCAATTGTTTTTGCACTTGACGAGATCGGAAAATGTTGTTGGCTAAGTTCCGGTCGAAATCCTTCATGTTGACGAGCTTGATTTTTCTGCTGATCTCTTCTGCTGTGTGATCTTCTGCGAGGTTACCGAATGCTTCATCGAGAAATGAGACCGAGGCAATGAGTATGTTGTTGAAGTGAATCTTGATCAGATCAGCCGTGTTCCATTTCTTGACGATCAGATCGTGGATCACCTTCCCGTCGTCACGGGTTACAGTGTTTGCCTTACAAACCCGGGCAATATCTATATGCTCTTCCCTCATTTCTCTTTCCTAAAATACGTCTTCGACTACAGATTCGCCTTTCATGATGTATGCTCCCCTCGCATCAGTTCTGATTCGCATACTCACGATAGTCCCGCCGAACTCTGCACTCATACCTTGCCTCTTCGGCTCTTTACTCTTCTGAAAGTCCCACGCCACTTTTCCATCTCCCGAAACAATCACCATCCTCCCGCGGTTCGCTCCCAAGAATTGAAGCAGAGTCGGCAACCCTTTGCCTCCGACACCTGTCGCTCGACTGGTCACCCCGTCCTTTGATGCTAACGTAATGGCTTCAAATGAATCATGCAAATGCCGGTATTTGGGCGATGACATGAGCGACTGTCGAATGCCGATTCCAAAATCAGTGATGCACACTCGAATACGTTTTGCATTCGGATACACCTGCGCACACACGTAGCACCCTTTGTGGCTTTGTGCGAATTCAAACGCATTGGACATAGTCTCGTTGAGACTCAACTTCAACAACCCTTTTACCCCTTCGCTCATTCTCAGTGACCTCGAAAAAGCACTGATGATTTGGTCCGTGTAGGATGGGTCGAGAGCAACAAGTTTCCTCAGTTGTATGTTGGATTCCCGTATCTCCGTCAACTCCTTCTTCAGATGAAAGAAATCATCGAACCCGATCCTCGTCAAGAAATTGCGGGTGGGTCTGTGCTTGGGTCGGGTGTACCAAACTTTCTTCTCCTTGAGCAAGCAATCGCTAATTGTACCTGCAAGTATTGTAATGCCGAACGGGCTAATGAATTGGCTTTTCGAAAGATCAAACTTGACTTCTTCTTCGTCCGTAGCGATTGCGGAATGGCATGCCTTCAGAATACTCTTCGAGTACGCGATTGTGATGAGCTTCGGGAAAACCAGTTCTTCCATCGAAGTTTGATTGCTGAGATGAATGTGCGCAACACCATGATAGCGATTGATTGCATTGGAATCAACAAGACTCACACCCCTCAAATCCGATATAGAAGTCTCACGCAAAGACGCAAAGGACAAAGGAAAATTGGGATTTGTGATTCGTGAGATATTCAGGAGTTTTCACCGACTAGGTGAAATCTCTCATCGTTACATTTCCAATTCAACTTGGCGGCTTTGCGACTTTGCGTGAGGCTAAATCGGATTTCAGGACACCGATGCTCGCCGCCAAAGAGAAACTCGCCAAATCCAAAACCGACGCCGAGAGCAACCGTCTCGCAACCCACTGCGCCGCCCTCGACCGCCAGATTGATGCAGCGGTGTATGAACTCTACGGGTTAACGGAAGAAGAGATTGCGATTGTCGAAGGGAAGGAAAAATCCTGAAGGTAAATAAACGTTTTGCAGGCTCGCCAATCAGCCTTTAGCGCTTTTCGATTCACGATATTCCATTGCCGCCCTCACAAACTCCCTGAACAGCGGATGCGGATTTGTTGCGCGGGATTTTAGTTCGGGGTGGAACTGAACGCCAACGAACCACGGATGGTCGGGCAGCTCGATCATTTCTGCAAGGCCATTATCGGGACAAATGCCGCTGAAGATCATCCCTTTAGCGGAGAGTTTCTCTTTGAACGCGTCGTTCACTTCAAAGCGATGGCGGTGGCGCTCCGAAATCAGCTCTTGTTTGTATGCATGGAATGCTTTTGTTCCTTTCGTCAGCTTGCATGGATACGCGCCGAGACGCATAGTGCCGCCGTATTCTTTCACATGCTTTTGTTCGAGCATCATGTCGATGACATTTTGGTCTGTTGGCTTGAACTCCGTGCTGTTTGCCCGCTCCATGCCGCAAGCGTTACGCGCAAATTCGATAACGGCACATTGCAGCCCAAGGCAAATTCCGAAGAATGGAATTTTGTTCTTTCGTACATACTCAATGGCTCTGATCTTTCCCTCGATGCCGCGTTCACCGAAACCGGGAGCGACGAGCAAGCCTGCTAAGCCTTTGAGATGTTTCTCCGTCCCCTCGCTCTCGATATCTTCCGCACGAATCCAACGCAAGTCCACTCCAACGTTGTTTGCTGCACCCGCATGGACGAATGATTCTGCAATACTTTTGTACGCGTCTTGGTGCTCGGTGTACTTTCCGCAAATTCCGATTGTCACTCGCCCGGCCGGACTCTTTACGCGTTCGACAAATTTTCTCCACTCACGCAAGTTTGGCCGCGGACATGTGAGGTCGAGTTTTTCCAGCGCAATCTCATCAACTTCTTCATCGGCGTACCCGAGCGGAACGTCGTAGATCGTTGACACATCGCGCCCATCAATGACAGAATCCGCTTCAACATTCGTGAATAGCGCAATCTTCTCGCGAACATCTTCGGAAAGCGGTCGTTCCGTTCGACAAATCAATATATCGGGTTGAATGCCGAGCTCGAGCAGCGCTTTGACACTGTGCTGTGTCGGCTTCGTCTTTGTTTCGCCGGCCGAGCCAATGTACGGCACGAGTGTTACATGAATCGCAATTGCGTTCGTTCGTCCGACTTTGAACATGAACTGCCGCATCGCTTCGAGGAACGGCAGACTTTCGATGTCGCCAACGGTGCCCCCGACTTCGGTGATGATAACGTCGTACTCGCCGGTCTGTCCGAGGGCTTCGAATCTTCGTTTTATTTCATCGGTGATGTGCGGAATGACTTGCACGGTCGCGCCTAAATAATCGCCGCGGCGCTCTTTGCTGATCACTTCATGGTAGATTTGTCCGGTGGTGGAGTTATTTTTTCGAGATGTCGTGATGTCTAAGAAGCGTTCGTAGTGTCCGAGGTCGAGATCGGTTTCAGCGCCGTCATCCGTTACGTACACTTCACCGTGCTGAAACGGATTCATTGTTCCGGGATCGACATTGAGATACGGATCGAATTTCTGAATCGTTACACGCAAGCCGCGCAGCTTCAGCAGCAGACCGATGGAGGCAGACGCGATTCCTTTGCCAAGCGACGAAACGACTCCGCCTGTGACGAAAATGTATTTTACTTGATGACGACGCTTCAATGGTTTCCGATAAGATTTTCTCAAAAAGTCTTTGTAGGGACGGGGCTTGCCCCGTCCCTACAGGACGGTGAAAAATTCGTCTGGGAAAGAACTCACCCTTGCGCCAAAGGCGAATCCGCGCACGAGCCTCCCCTTCTTTGTCTTAGGAGAAGGGGCAATGTCTACGACCTCGTAGAGGGGATGAGTTCTAATAGTGACAAAGCGGTTTTTCATCATACTGCTAAACGCGGCAGGACAACGCAAGCATTGTCCCTACAAATTACCTTTTCAATTCTTCGAGCCGCTCCGGCGTTACAATTCCGCCGGAGAGAACGAGCTTCAATCCTTCTTCAATGGAGAGATTCAGCCTCACTGCCTGCTCTTTCGGCACAAGAATAAGCACGCCCGACGTTGGGTTCGGCGGGTTTGGAATATACACGTTCACGAAATCTGTTCTCTGATTGTCCGATGCAAAGTACGGCATCTCGTTTGTCACAAACGCAAGGGTGTACAAACCGGGACGTGGATACTCGACCATCACCACTTCGCGAAACGTTTTTCCTTTGCCGCCAATCGTGAACGCTCCGACCAAATCCTTAATGGCGCTGTACACGGAGCGAACGAACGGAACCTGTTTCAGCAGCTTCTCGAACCAATTGAACAGAACTTTCCCGATAAGATTCCTCGACAACAGACCGACGACAAAAATGATCACCATCATCGAGGTAAAGCCGAGCCCCGGCACTTTGCGGCCGATCAGGTCTTCGAGAATAGGCGAGAGAATTCCATCTACTGCATTGAGGAGTGAGACGAAGAACCAATAGGTAAGTGCAAGCGGAATGATGACGACGAAGCCGCGGAAAAACGTGGTCCGCACTCCTCCCCAAAAACTTTTCTGAACTTCAAGTTCGCTCATGCTGCTTAAGGAAAATTCCCCTTACTCTTTCCAAATCTTCCTGCGTGTCCACCGGCGTGCTGTCATACGTTGTAACAGCCGCTCTGATGTCGTATCCGTGTTCGAGAATGCGCAACTGCTCTAACTTTTCTGCAAGCTCGAGAGGCGTTTGTTTCAACGTTGTGTAACGAAGAAGAAACTCGTGTCGAAAAACATACAATCCAATATGTTTGCAGTACGTGTGATGCTTGAGCCAATCACCTTGTAAGGTATCTCGACCGAACGGAATAGGAGAGCGGGAGAAATACAAGCAGTTGCCGTCAGCGCCGAGCACGACTTTTACAATATTCGGATTGAAAAGCTCGTCTTCGTTCTCGATCTTCTTTACCAGCGTTCCTGCAACTGCGTCACTGTCTGCAACAAGGGCTACGCCTTCGTCAATCATTTCGGGTGCAAGCAACGGCTCATCGCCCTGCACATTCACAACGATATCAGATTCTGGAAGAGTCTTCGCAACAAACGCAACTCTATCTGTTCCGCTTTGTAATGTCGCCGGCGTCATCACTGCAACGCCGCCGAACGCGTGAACAACGTTCGCTATGCGCTCGTCGTCAGTTGCAACAACGATGTTGTCAATCCGTTTTGCCTTTGCTGTCTGCCCATACACATGTTGAATCATCGGCTTGCCGCCGATATCAACCAGCGGTTTTGCCGGAAGCCGTTGCGAGCCGTAGCGCGCAGGAATAATTGCAACAACTTTGGTCATCGCCCGCCTTCCTTCAGGGAACAGTCCGGTCAACGACTCGACTCTTCGAGCGGGCAGGCTCGCCGATGACCTTCGGGACTTTGAAGAATTTCTCCGACTTCGACGGTGCGTTCTTCAGCGCCTCTTCACGTGTGACGCACGGTTTTGCTTCGTCTTCGCGGAACACGTTGTGTAGCTCAATGACGTGTGAAAGCGGCTCGACGTTCGACGTATCGAGAGAATTCAATTGCTCCATGTATTTTAGAATGTCGTTCAATTGATGCGTCATTTTCTCCTTCTCTGCTTCGGGAAAAGAGAGCCGCGCAAGTTTTGCGACGTGTTCAACATCTTTTATTGTAACTGCCATTCGATTATTCCGTTACGTTCTCAACTCTAAGGCTCTCAGTATTCAGACCCCTGCCTGCGGTCAACGACTCTACGAGTTCGCTGCCTCATAGAGCAGGCAGGCTCAACTTGTTTATTGCCTGATGATCATGTATGCAAACTCAGTGGGAAAGTTTGGGCACGTGCCCAGATCCTTGATGACTTGCGTGTTGGCAACGTTATACACCGAGTATCCTTTTTCAGCGCTCTGTAACTGGCCGCTGCGGGCAGGTGCGACGTCCACAAAACCGGCATGTGTAGAGAATATCATATTGTAATCACCTTCACGTCCGCACTCCGTATTGCGGGACGCATACATGTCGCTGCCCACATCAACGCGGAATCCCTGCTCACCGCTTTGTATCTGCACAGGTTCCAGATCATTCGGCAGCAGCGTTCCAATCATGCACACCAAACTATCGTTTTTGGTTTTGAGAAGCAACGCGAACCGGGATTCGATTTGTTTGTAGATAAGAACAACACGCAGCGTTGTGTCTACTTTGAATTGTACGTTCAGCGGAAGCGTGTAGTACACTCTGACGGTGTCGCGTGTAAGAGTATCCCTGAGCGCAACAAAGTGTTTGAATGAGCCGAGTCCCGCTGCGACGTAGAGCGAATCGCGTCTGTCGTGGCTCGTAACCCTGCCGCGGAACTCAATATCCGTTCTATTAGCACGCGACGAAATGATTGCCACCTGCATGTTACCAAGTCGTGTTCGTTGCGACAGAGGATCAACTGTATCGACCGTGCACGACACAATTGCGAGCGCCGCGAGCACGATTACACCTGCGATACTGTTATTGATTGATATAATGCTTCTCAATTGCCGCATGAACTTCCTCCATAAGTTTGAGTTCAGCTTCTTTCCCTTGCGTTCCAGCGAGATAAATCGGTTTGTCCAGAATAAGCTCGACATCGCCCGGATTGATGCTGATCGAATGTTTGGGGAGAATCTTGAAACTGCTGTTGATGGTCAACGGGACAACAGGAACACCCGCCTGCACTGCAATGTGAAACGCTCCGCGTTTGAACGGCTGCAGCTTCCCGTCGAGCGTTCGCGTTCCTTCCGCGTACAGCAGCACCGATTCGCCATTGCAGATTTTTTCAATCGCCTCATCTAAACTCTTTTGCGCTTCTACACCGCGGCCGCGATTAATGCCGATATACGCGCCATATTTCAAGCCCCAGCCGAAGATCGGAATCATTTCCAGCTCCTTCTTGTACACGAGTCGGATTTGGTCAGGAATGCCTGCGATAACTGCCGGAATATCGAACATGCTCGCGTGGTTCGAGACGTACACAAAGCTCTGCGCCTGCTTCAGATTCTCTACGCCCCGGACTCGTACTGTCGTTGCACAGATCCTCAACACAACCTTTGCCCACTTGCGGCAGAACCAATGAAACAATTCACCGCTTTTGTTGAAGAAGATGAGCGAAACAAGAATCACGCTCGCAAATGAAAGCGAGACGATGACCACAGCAAAAAAACGTAACGCGCCAACTATCTTCTTCGTCATCAAGTGTGAAATCCGAAATCTTAATCTCTAACTGATGTTACGCAAGAGAGAGTTTTCTTGGTTACTGGCCGCCCCTCACCCTTTCCGAAGGAATCCCTTCGGGAAAATCCCTCTCCCAGAGGGAGAGGGACTTTGTTGAATCCTAAGCTCAAACCTCCCCTTCTCCCTTTGGGAAAAGGGGCCGGGGGATGAGGGCTTTAGGAGAAATCAAATCCCTGCGTAACATCAGTCTCTAAATCCGAAACAAATTCGAATACCTCGATCCCCCAAAATCCACTTGCAAGATTCTATTTTGAAATTTGAGTTTCGAATTTGTTTAGGGTTTCGTACGTCGATATTCGGATTTCTCGCAAGCTATTCCAGAGCTTCCACCGATGCAATGCGTCGCGCAATGGACGGATGACTGTAAAACAAAAACTCAACCAGCGGATGCGGCTCGCGGTCTGCAAGATTAGTGTCTCCAAGTTTTCGTAATGCGGAAACAAAAGCGAGTTTGTTGTTCGTCGTGCGCACTGCGTATGTATCTGCTTCCCGCTCATGTTTCCGTGAGAGCATGTTGCCGAGTGGTGATGTCACTAAGCCGAAGATGGATAGCCACAAACCGAGCAACGGGAGCGCCGCCAAATCTGTAATCGCTTTAAATCCGAACCACGAAAGTGAAAGCGAATACAATCGTGAAGCGATAAACAGCCCGATAAACGTTGAAAGAATACCGACGATAATGCCAATGATAATGTGGCGATGCTTGTAATGTCCCAGCTCATGCGCGAACACGGTTTCAATCTCTTCTTCGGAAAACTCCTTCATCAGCGTATCGCCGAGTATGATGCGTTTGGATTTGCCGATGCCCGTAAAGCCGGCGTTTGCCTTCTTCGTGTTCTTACTCATGTTGAATGAAAAGATGCCTTCGATATGAACCCCTGCATTATTGCAGAGTTTTGTAATTCGTTCTCTGAGCGAACCGTTTTCCACAGGCGTAAACTTGTAGAAGAGCGGCATGACGAACGTCGGGACGATGCGAGCGAGAACAATTGAAAACAAGGTAAGCACAATACTCACCGGAAGCCACCACCACTCGTCATAGGTCTTCAAACAATAAAACAGAACAAGCACAACAACCAGCATGAGCGGCGCGCCAACCAGTAAACCCTTGATGCGCTCCCACGCCCAGCGGCCGAGCGTTTGGTTGGAGAGATTGTAGCGATGTTCAACGATGTAGCTAGAGTAAAAACCAATCGGAAATGTAATGAGAGATTCGATCGTGCCGACGGCGACAAGAAAGAGCATAACGGCAACGTAATCGTTTGTTGCAATCGAGACCGACCAGGTTTGCAACGCTTGGGAGAAGCCGAATACTACGATTGCCAACATGACCGCGAACGAGAGGACGGACGAAACAATGCCGAGTGTGAGTTTTGTGCGACTGTATTGCTTTGCAATTGATGGATCAACAGGAAGTACTGTCGGAGAGTCGGTAGTCGTTTCGGTCATGAATGGATTTTTGAAATTACGATTGAATGATTTGTTTAATAAAATTTTACGCAATTCATGGGGTAAAATCAATTATGAGAAAGTGCGCTTTTCGATTATCAAAAGTGAGAAACTTGCGGCAGAGAAGTATTGAATTTCGATTCCATTCATCGTTTCTTGATGGCATAGGCTTTGACCGATTCATTATCGAGCTAGCCTGGATTATTCATAAGACAAATGGTTGAAACTATTGTCATGCGTTTTGCGTTCAATGTGGCAAGGGTTTTAACAACATTTTTTGACCACATACAACAACAGGTTCCCATGACAGAGTGTACGAAAAAGCAAATGGTATTTCCGTTCTACAAACAAAAATCTCTTACCGTAAATTTCAAGGGCGGTGATCTCTCCAGCGATGGTGGTTTGTTGTTCGTGCGCCAACTGGATGAGCGGTGGAAGATCACAGAACAGCTTGTCGGTGTTCTTGATGACCGTCGGGATCAACGCTACATCGACCATGAACAGCTTGCGTTGGTTCGTCAGCGCGTCTACCAAGTTATCGCAGGCTACGAAGACTGTAACGATGCCGACACACTGCGCAACGATCCGATCTTCAAAGGGTGCTGTGATTATGACGTTGACCCGACAGGTTCCGCTCTTGCAAGTCAGCCAACGTTGTCCCGCTTAGAGAATACCATCACCTCGCACGAGCTCTCCCGGATAAGCGACCTCCTTCTGGACTTCTATTTTGCCAAACATCAGCGAGCACCAAAGCAAATCATTCTCGACATCGACTCCACCGACGACCCGACCCACGGCAATCAACAATTATCCTTATTCAACGGCTTCTACAAACAACATATGTTTCATCCGGTGTTGGTCTTCGACGGAATGAGCGGCGATCCGCTGGTAGCCTTGCTCCGTCCCGGCGATAATGCTTCGTCAACAGGGGTACTGCCTGTTGTGAGGCGTTTGGTCAAACGTTTACGTGCACGCTGGCCTCGCGTGAAGATTATTCTTCGTGCAGACGGCGGCTTTGCTTCGCCCGCCCTGTACAAGTTCTGCGAGAAAAAACATCTCGGTTACATTATTGGCTTTATGACCACAGAACCCTTGAAAACATTGAACAAAAAGAACGTCGATCGTGCTGAACGACTCTATAACGAAACCAAGCAAAAGGTGCGGTTCGTAAGCTCGACTCTCTATCGAGCGAAGTCATGGAACAAGCAGCGCCGCATACTGATGAAGGCTGAAGTAACCGCACAAGGGACCAACCAGCGATTTGTTGTCACCAACCTTCAGGGCAACGCACTCGAACTGTACGACTTCTATGCCGAGCGAGGACAAGTCGAGAACCAGATGATCAAAGAACTGAAGCTTGACCTCCAGGCTGACCGTCTCAGTTGCCATCGTTTTCTTGCAAATCAGTTCCGACTACTTCTTCACACGATTGGCTACGTGTTGCTCCACCGCTTGCGCTCGGAACTTCATGGTACCGAATGGGCGACTGCCCGCATGGATACTCTGCGGACCAAACTCCTGAAGATCGGTGCGCGGGTTACTACTTCGTGCCGTCGTGTCTGGGTCATGCTTGCTTCCAGCTATCCCTATCAAGCAATCTGGCGAACGCTCTTCGATCGATTATCGATCACAAATCTCAGTGGCTGATGACTGCTGTTGATGCTTTGATATTGTCTGAAGACCTATGCCAAGCGACTCTGTACCCGGCAGGTGCACTCCTTTGTCCTATGCTATCCAAAACAGCCCGGCTGTACCCGCTCGATGTTCCGAAGAACTGTACAGCGCCTCAATTATTTCCTCCTGACACAATTTTCAATCTCTGACGACCTAACCTTGGATGTTTTCTTGATCAAAACCTTTGCACGGACAACATTTATGAATAATGCAAGCTAGTACGCTTTTTCATTTCAAACCGTCCACTCACGAGTCAACTCTTTGCCCCACACTTCTGCATTTCACCACATTACGATTCTTGAGTTGGCGTTGAAGGACTTTCAAAAGGAGGCTTAAACATGATACGAAAACAAGACGCGCTTGACTACCACAGTCAAGGACGCAGAGGTAAAATCGAAATTGCGCTGACGAAGCCGTGCGCGACGCAGCGCGATCTTTCGCTCGCGTACACGCCAGGTGTTGCGGAGCCGTGCCGCGAGATTGCGGCAAACCCCGCCGATGCATACAAGTACACTGCGAAAGGAAATCTCGTCGCCGTTATCTCGAACGGCACAGCCGTGCTCGGTCTCGGCGACATCGGCGCGGTCGCTGGCAAACCTGTGATGGAAGGAAAAGGAGTATTGTTTAAGAGATTCGCTGATATCGATGTGTTCGACATTGAGCTTGACACACACGATCCGGAAGAAATCATCCGCATCGTCAAGGCGCTTGAGCCGACATTCGGCGGCATCAACCTCGAAGACATCAAAGCACCGGAGTGCTTCCGTATCGAGGAAGAGCTGAAGAAGCAGATGAACATTCCCGTTTTCCACGATGACCAGCATGGAACGGCAATCATCTCCGGTGCAGGATTGCTCAACGCACTGGAAATTGTTGGAAAAAAAATTGCTGAAGTGAAAGTAGTGTTTAGCGGTGCAGGCGCAGCAGGCATTGCGTGCGCGAAGTTTTACATTACACTTGGTGTGAAAAAAGAGAATTTGATTCTTGTTGACACCAAAGGCGTTGTGTACAAAGGACGTAAAGAAGGCATGAATCCGTACAAGGAATTCTTTGCCATCGCTACAGACGCTCGCACACTCGCGGATGCGATGAAAGGTGCTGATGTGTTTGCCGGAGTTTCAGTAAAGGGTGTCGTGACAAAAGAGATGGTGAAGAGCATGGCGGACAATCCCATCATCTTCGCAATGGCGAATCCCGATCCTGAAATTACACCCGAAGACGCCCTTGCTGCACGCAGCGATGTTCTGATGGCAACCGGTCGCTCCGATTATCCGAATCAAGTCAACAACGTGCTCGGCTTCCCGTTCATCTTCCGCGGCGCGCTCGACTGCATGGCAACAGCGATCAACGACGAGATGAAGCTTGCTGCTGCGAAGGCTCTCGCTACTCTCGCGAAGGAAGACGTTCCCGATTCAGTTATCAAAGCGTACGGTGGCAAACCAATCAAGTTCGGACGCGAGTACATTATTCCGAAGCCGCTCGATCCACGCGTGCTGCTGTGGGAAGCGCCGGCAGTTGCGAAAGCGGCGATGGAAACAGGCGTTGCCCGCAAACCGATTGAAAATCTTGATGCATATCGTGATGCACTCGAAAGCAGGTTCGGTCGCGGAAAAGAAATCATGCGCGGCATTATCCACAAAGCGCAGCGTGCACCGAAGCGGATTGTTTTCCCCGAAGGAACGGAAGAGAAAGTTCTGCGCGCAAGCCAGATTATTCTCGATGAAGAAATCGCAAAGCCGATCCTGATCGGCAGCAAAGAGACGATTCGCGAAAAGATCAAGATGCTCGATCTTGATCTAAACGGCGTTGAGATCATAGACCCGCTCCACTCGCAGAAGTTTGACGAGTATGTGAGCAAGTTCTATGACCTGCGCAAGCGGAAAGGCGTGACGCAGAAAGATGCACGCAACCACGTGCAGCGTCCAATCGACTATGGTATGATGATGGTACAAACAGGCGACGCCGACGGTTTGGTTGCCGGACTCACACAGCATTATCCCGACACAATTCGTCCCGCGCTGCAAATCATCAAGCCGCAGCCTGGCATCAGCACGATCGCTGGACTCTACATGCTCATCTTCAAGAACGACGTTCGCTTTGTTACCGATGCAACAGTCAACTTCGACCCGACGGCGGAACAGCTTGCGGAGATTGCGATTCTCGCGGCGGAGAAAGTCCGCAGCTTCGACATCACGCCGCGCATTGCAATGCTGTCGTTCAGCAACTTCGGCAGCACGCAGCATCCGTCAGCGATGAAGATGGCGAAGGCGACCGAGCTTGTAAAGAAGCGCGCACCAGAATTGATGGTGGATGGCGAGATGATGGCGGATACTGCTGTCTCTCCGGAAATCATCGAGTCCCTCTATCCCTTCAGCACGCTGAAAGGCGGAGCGAACCTGCTCGTGTGCCCGAACTTAGAATCGGCAAACATCGCGTACAAGCTGCTTGCAAAGCTTGGCGGAGCGGAGATGTACGGACCAATGCTGCTCGGCATGCGCAAGCCCGTGTACGTGCTCATCCCCGGCAACGAAGTCGCGGACATTGTGAACGTGACCGCGATGGCGGTGCGTGACGCGCAGGAACCCGGCGAAGAAAACAATGCTCGCATGAGACAACCTGCGCCGCAACTTGAAACGGTGTACGAGTAAGTTACAGCATTGCGGATTTCGGATTGGTGATTGTGGATTGAAAGAAAACATGATCCACAATCATATTCGAGGAAAAAACGAATCTGCCCGCTTCAGAAATGGAGCGGGCTTGTGGTGTTGGTTGCCTTTGTGCGAAATGCGAAGTACATTTAGGAAGACAATGTAGGAGAAGTTATGACAACCTCGAACATTCCGCTGCTGATAATCAGTCTTGCGTTATTGTTCTTCTCATGCAAAGATCAAGGCGGAGACGTCGAATACCTGCAAGTTCTCACCGTGAGACCCTCACCGAACACCGTTGCTTTTGATAAAGCACGCCCGATAACACTGTTGTTCAACCATGAAGTCTCTGTAGAGGAAATCAAGAAGATTCAATTACGCTATACAGATGGGTCTTCTCCAATTGAAGCCTTTGCCTATTTTTGTAACGATCCGTGCACGTCGATCTCAAACGAATGGAATTACGCTCCTCGATTGTGGAAACCGGCAAAGAGCGTCGAGGTTACAATTCCCGTCTCGCTCAAAGACATTGATGGTCAGCCACTGTCAAAAACAATAACGTTCCAATTTTCTATTGCTCGAGATTCGGTTGCCTTTCAACTCAAGTCCTCTTCTCCTCGCTCAAACGATACGTTGTCTGTTGGCAGATACAATGGATTCGGCTTATCGCTTTTGTTCACTGATTATGTAGCAGCGCCTTTCTTGCCACTTGTATCGCCTCCTGCAACAATCCGGCAAATTTTCATTGTTCCCGGCGCAGCAGGGGACAACGGGGAAGGCATTGCTTTACCGACATACGCCCCGTCATACTCTATTACTGACGTTCAAGTAGGTATAACGTACACTGTAACCATCCCGCGACAGACAAAGGACTACGAGGGCGAGACGTTGCCGCAAGACTATCATTTGGTCTTCCACACAAAGCCTTGAATATCTTTTGTGGAAAAGGAAAGCCTGCTTCAGGAATGGGCGGGCTGGTTGATTGGGCTGCTTCTGATGAGACAGCGAAGTAACTTTCTACCATGAACATGAAGATGAAATCAACTGCGTTCGCACTATTTGTTTCATTCTGTTTTCTTTCCTGCCAAGATCAAGGTGACGTTCCAGGGTATGTTGAAATAATCTCGTTGGAGCCAGCGCCGAATCAAGTGAATGTTGACAAAGCGAAGATTGTCTCAATTCGTTTAAGCCGCAACGTTGGTGTCAATGAGTCTGCTAAGATCCGTATGGGATATGTGAACGATACGTCTGCTGTTGGAAATTATCCGAGCTACGGTCTCACATCGCCATTGGTTGAATGGCTCTATAACGGCCCGTTCATTTGGAAGCCGGGAAGGACTATTGAGGTTACCATTCCAAAAGATATCAGTGATCCCGAAGGCCGCACTATGAAGGAGGATTTCGTTTACCGATTCTCCATCGCGAGAGATACGGTTCCATTTCAGCTTGTTGCATCAAGTCCCCGGCCCGGCGACACGATTTCGATTCCCGCCTATCCATTTGTGGGGGGAAGTCTCACGTTTAGCGACTACTTGTTCCTTCGTGATTCCATTCTCACGATCACCCGACCAGCGAAAATTCATGTCGCCGTGCGCGTCATTGTAGATGGAAGAGACACTCCGGAGAAGACGGTACATTTCGTTATGGAGAACCTAAGCGCTGGTTCAACATACGAGATCACGATTCCAAGGCAAATCAAGGATTACGAAGGTGAAACGTTGCCTCAGGATTATCGGATAGTCTTCCACACAAAGCCGTAAAGCGATTACAGATTTCGGATTACAGGTTCATCCACGACCAGTAATCTGTAATCCGTAATCATCGGGTTTACTCTGGGCTGTTTCCCACTCCCTAAACTTCTGTACATCCTTCATCAATGATCGGACAAGAAACCCCAACATCGCCGCATCATCAATCACGCCGATGATGGGAATGAAATCCGGGATGAGGTCGAATGGACTGATGGCATAGATGCCAACGAGGATGAGAACAAACAACGTCCGCCACGGAAATACTCGGTACGTTCCGCTGAGCCATGCTTTAACCAGTCTTCCGAAGTCTTTCATAACGTCTTCTCCGAATCTCTGTTTCAAGAGCAAGATGGACTCCACCTCCACGAGCCAGACAAGGAAGGTGGAGTCCATCTACCAACTACAACATCCCGCTTCGCTTCCGTACAAACCATTCAACAGCAAGCAGCAGCACAACAAGAGCCAACATATATTTCCAGTTCCATAACTCAAGCTCACGCGAGCTCTTCACTTCTCGCGAGACAAACGTCTGTTGTCCTTTAAGCTTGTTTGAAAGTTTAGAAAGCTGAGCGGGGAGAAAGAACTCTCCGCCTGTACGCTCAGCAAGTTGTCGCAGGAGTTGTACGTTCATTCTTGTATCTTGAAACTCCAGCGCCAGCTCGCCGATAGAGAAACGCCCTTTGTCTTCGCCAAGCGGCTGTCCGTCGGTGTTCGCAACTGCGCGATAGGTGTAGTCGCCTTCACCAAGTCCTTCCAGCGTTCCTTCATAGCGTCCGTTGCCGATGGGACGTAGCGTTGTCTCAAATTCTGTTCCTTCCTGTTGCGCGATAAGTTTCACTTGAGCATTCTCGACAGGATTCGCGCTCGCGTCGTACACTTGCCCGACAAACTCTACCGGCTCGCCTTGTGTGAACGCTGGCTTCGATGGGGTAACTTTCACAGGACGGCTATCGTCCCGCATCGTGAGCCAGCGAATGCTGTTCGACAAAAATGTTGAGAGAAGTTTTTCCGTTTGCAGATTTCCCTGCGCCATCAATCGCCATCGCCAGATGCCGTAACCGAGAATTGCCAGCGATTTCTGCTTGTTCACGTCTCGGATTGCAACGAGCGGCTCGTTGAGTACAATATTATTGATTTTTGTTGATGCAAGAACAGTCGCTTCCGATTTTGCTTTGTATGCGGTCTGGGTTTTGTAGATTGGCGGAAGACGTTTCCAGCTTTCAGCTCCTTCTTCTGTGTTTGTTGCAAGAATGGGATGATTCTTTTGCGTCGGCTCGATGAAGGCGAGCTGCTCGTTCGGTGAACTGTTGCTTGATGTGAATGGAAGAAGAGAGCCAAATGCAGAAAGTTTTCTCTCATCGATAGACTTTCCATTCACGAAGAAAACAGGAATGGTCTTCTTCGTGATGGAGTTCTTCAAGAGGTCAACTGTTGCGTCGGACGTTGACGAAGAGGGAAACGCTATCAACGCAATGCAATCTGATGAGTCAATCAACTGGCTCGTGAGTTGTCCCTCGAAAAACGACGACGGATTCTTCTGCGTCAGCGAGCGAACCTCAAGGTTCTTGTCTTCACTCAATGTTTGCTCGATAACAGAAACATCCGGCGACGGCGAGCCTGCAATCATCAAGACGCGGAGCTTGCTCTTCAACACTCGCGCAAGAAATGTCTTCAGATTATTTGCCGTCGTCAACTCGCCGGGCAACGTTGACACCCGCACCGAATACTTTTTTACTCCTTCGCCTTCAGGAACGTACGAGAGGCGGGCAGAGTATTCTCTGGTTCCTTCTTGTAGCACTAGCTGCTGACGGCTCAGCTCCTTGCTTCCTTCGGACAATATCACTTCAACCTTTTCTCCCTTGAAGCCAGAACTCTTTATCGTAACATCAACGGGAACTTCGGACTGGTTGTACACCAACTCGTTCGTTAGTACTTTCGTAACGAGCAGATCTTTCTGTTCGGTCGAATCTCCTATACCTACAGCATAAAGCGGAATGCCGAGTTGTTCCCCTTCGTAGATCGGGTTCTGGCCAAGGTTGTAGCTGCCATCCGTCAATAACAGGGTCGCGCCGATGTTGTAACGATCCTTTTCTTCCGCAACGGTGCGAAGGGGAGCAGAAATGTCGGTTGCGTCCTCATCGCATTTGAGGGAATCTGCAACAACAGTTTCAAGATTCTTTGCACGCGTTCCGAATGTGTAGAAGCGAAGCTCGCCATTCACATTCTTCAATATATCGCTTTTCAATGCTGTCTTCAGTTGTGCCGAACGCTCGCCTGTCTTGTCGGAGATATTCATGCTCTTGCTGTTATCGATCAACACTGCAAGCACAGGCTTTTGTGTTGATGTTGAGATGAGTCGAAGCAACGGCTCAAACAAAAAGACCAACAACAACGAAAGAGCGAGTGATCGAAGGATGATAAGAAAGACTTTCTTGCCGCGAGGAATCGGCGGAACGGTGTGGCGATAGAAGTAAACGGAAATAGCAACAGCGATGAGAAGGAGAAGCGAAATAACAAGAGCGGAAGTTGTAAAGCTGAGGTTTATCTGAGGCATCATGTGAATTGCGGATTGCGGATTGCCAATTGCGAATTGCTTTCCAATCCGCAATCCACAATTCGCAATCCGAAATGCTCTATTGCGTTTCGTTCACTAATCGCTCAACAATATCAATCGTCGAAACACCATCGGCTTCGGCGTTGAAGTTCGGTACAATGCGATGGCGAAGCACGGGTGCAGCCATTGTGCGCACATCTTCAATGTCCGGCGTATGTTTGCCGGTGATAATAGCTCGTGTCTTTGCGCCGAGAATCAAGTACTGCGATGCGCGGGGTCCTGCACCCCAACTGAGCCAATCTTTGATGAACTTGGGCGAGCCGTCCGACTTTGGTCGGGTTCTCGTTGCGAGACGAACGGCAAACTCAATCACGTTATCAGCGACAGGAACTTTTCTCACCAGGTCTTGATAGAACGAAATCTCCTGACCCGAAAGTACATGATTCACCGACGGCGTCATCTGGCTGGTCGTCGATTTGACAATCTGCAATTCTTCGCTCATCGAAGGATAATCAAGCCACAGATTAAACATGAAGCGATCAAGCTGCGCTTCAGGTAACGGATATGTTCCTTCTTGCTCGATGGGATTTTGTGTCGCGAGAACGAAGAATGGTTCCTGCAAGGTATACGTTTTTCCTGCCGCGGTTACGCGATGCTCTTGCATTGCTTCAAGGAGTGCCGCCTGCGTCTTCGGCGGCGTGCGGTTGATTTCATCTGCAAGCACAATGTTCGCGAACACGGGACCATGAATGAACTTGAACGTCTTCACCCCCGTAGCAGTATTCTCTTCGATGATCTCCGTGCCCGTGATGTCGCTCGGCATTAAGTCGGGAGTGAATTGGATGCGATTGAAAGAAAGGTCGAGAACCTGCGCAAGTGTGCGGATGAGCAGTGTCTTTGCCAGTCCGGGCACGCCGACGAGGAGACAATGCCCGCGAGCGAGAAGAGAAATCAGCAATTGCTCAACAACCTTGTCTTGACCAACGATGACTTTGGCAATTTCTTTGCGCAGCGCTTCGTAGGATTGCTGCAGTTGTTTTGCTGCTTCGACGTCGTTCACTTGTTTTACTGCCGAGAGATTTACCAAAGTGTCTTCCTCTGTAGAGCGAACTTTAGTTCGCAATGTCTGGATGTGCTGTCCGAAGAACTCTCACGGACGGCTCGCTTTTGCTGGACGAACTAAAGTTCGTCCTACAATCTCGATTCCCAATAAATCTTCTTCTTCAAATCCTCAAGCCACGCTGCATAATCTTTTTGTCGCTTGAAGTTGCTTGCCACGGTTTCGATACGCCTGTAATCCTGGTCGAGATTTGCCTTGTGTGCGGGTGTGCGCTTCTTTACCCACACCATGCTGTAGCCGTACTGGCTGCCGACAGGAAGCTTGGTTGGCTCGCTAATGTCTCCGGCTTTCATCGAAGACACAACCGGATACAAGTCTTTTGGAAGCTGTTCAAGCTCGAGCGTTCCGAGAGTGCCGCCGATGCTTGCTGTTTCTTTGTCTTCGGAGAATTTCTGCGCAAGCTCGGCAAAGTGTGCACCGGCAAGAATTCGTGAGCGCAATGTCTGCAAGAATGCTTTTGCGGAATCATCGCTCGCTTGCGTTCGCGCGATGCGCAGCAGAATATGTCGCGGGTGGACTGCATCACCGCGGCGCTCAAGCAATTGAATTACGTGAATGCCAAATTCCGTTTCGACAATGCCGGAAAGCTCCTGCTCTTTGAGCGCAAATGCCGCCGTCTCGAACTCCTTTACAAACAATCCACGACGAACGAAGCCGAGGTCGCCCCCCTGAGCAGCCGAACCAGGATCTTGTGAATGTCGTTTCGCAAGCTCTTCAAACTTCACGCCCGCTTTCAAACTATCAATCAGCGATTGCATGTTCTTACGCGCTTCGGCTTTTGCCGTTTCGTCAAACTTCGGCTTCACAAAAATATGTGCAAGCTCCACTTCTTCGGGGACGTCGCCGAGACTGTCTTTAAACGTTTTGTAAAACCCTTCGACCTCAATTCGTCCAATCTGGGAAGAGCCGAACCGTTGTTGCTGCAGCCGCTGCGAGAGAAGATTCTTCTTCATCTCGTCACGATACTCACGCTTGATGCGCGAGATCGGCATGCCGTACAATTCTTCAAGTCGCTGCTCGGAGCCTGCGGCTTGGATGCGCTGCTGAATAACGGCGTCGAGCTGCTGTGTCACTTCGTCTTCCGAAACCGTAACGCTGTCTTCAATTGCTTTCGCGAGGATGAGCTTCTCGTTGATCATCGATTGCAGTACCTGCTCGCGCAAGCCGACCGTCTTCGGATCGATCTTATTGCTCTGAACGAAGAATTGCGTCTGTGCGTTCAGCTCAGACTCGAGAATCATCTCGTTGCCAACAACTGCAACAATTCTATCGAGCGTTTGAGCAAACGCTCCAATGCAGCCCATCAATACAGCAAACAACATTTTCTTCATACGCACAGTCCTATCACTTATTCACTGATGTTACGCAAAACGAAAGGTTGCGTTGTTTTTGTCAATGCCTCTCATCCCCTCTACGAGCCGTAGGCCGGCCCCTTCTCCCAAAAGGAGAAGGGGAGGATTGAGCGTGGATTTCAACAAAGTCCCTCTCCCCTTGGGAGAGGGATTTAGGGTGAGGGCTTTGAGGTCAAAAGAAAACACAAGCTTGCGTAACATCACTTATTCATTTGCATTTTGCAGCGCAGAATCAGTCGAGCCGAGGCGAACATCCACGTCATATTTCGAGCGAAGCGTCGCCAGCAATTCATCATATTTCGCCTTACGACGCTCTATGGTCAGACGCTCTTTCATTTCACTCTTCGCATAGTCAAAATCCGGAAGCTCGCCTTGACGCTGCGTATTGTGCACGAGAACAACGCAGTAACCTGCCTCTGTCTTTACAACATACGATACATCTTCTTTACTCAACGTTCGCGCAATCTTCCAGAGTTCCTCAGGATACAACATTGCTTGTGTGAAGTATTCGTTTGTTGCGACACGGAGCAATTGTTGCTTCGCCTCAGGATCGGATTCGATTTTGCGAACTGCTTCGATCCATGTTGTTCCTCTGAGAACTTTCGAGCGGAACGTGTTTGCCGCGTCCCGCTCGTCAAAAATCGCAAAACTTATCTTTGCAACATCCTCACGTAACCGGTACGCTTCGCGATTGGATTTGAATTCCTGCTCAAGAGCCGATTCATCCACTTCGGCAGAATCGCCGGAATAGATTTCTTTTTCGAGATACGCGTTAATCGCAAGCTGCTTTTTTGCTTCTTCAATCTGCCACAGCACGTCATCCGATTCGGTGAAGCCGTTGCGTCGCGCTTCTTGATAGAGCAGTTCCGAAGTCACCCAATTGCTTACGTATTGGCGCGCAAGATGTTCTGCCCGCGCGCTGCGTACGCCCGCCAGATCCTTTTCCGTAAGGGTTGCATTCCCCACACGAGCAACATAGTTTGGTGTGGACGATTGCTTTGAACAGCCCACAAGAGCACCTGCAGCAAGCGCTGCTGCAACAATTTTATTTAGAAGGGGCGAACGCGTGTTTCAATGCCTCTTTGTTTTCCACGACCGGAGAGCGTTTGCGTAATCCGTCAATCCACTCTTTCTCAAGACGCTTCGACTCATATTCCTGGAATGCGCTTGAGACTTCTGTTCCGGCTTCCGCATACGTCTTGCGGCGCAGCGGCTCTTTCTTGTTCAGGCGAACAACAGTGAAGTTCCCGCGATAGTTGAATGGCGCGGAAAACGCACCCACTTGCAACGAGTCTGCTTTCATCGTTCGCTCATCAGTCGTTACCGGCTGAAGCTGGTTTTCAATGCCGCCAACAAACCATGAACGCCTGCCCATGATCTCCATGTTGATTTGCGAAGCAAGTTTCTCGATTTCAAGTTTTCGCGCACGGGCCAACGAGTCTTTCGTCTCTTTGACAGATGTAATTGCCTGTCCTCGCGCTTGGGGACGTGAATACCAAACAATGCGACCGGCATCAACGCCAAGTTTCTTGGTCAATTGACCTTTCACTGCTTCGAGCCGCTGCTTTGCGAGCTTCTCCATCTGCGCCTTCTTTGTTGCTGTATCAGGCTGGGCAACAAGCTGCAAACGCAGCGAGGCATCGCTCTTCAAGTCTGCAGCAACCTTCACAAGGGTTTTCATTGCATCAGAGCTTAACTTCGCTGAGCCTTTGGCAAACGTGGTTTGGTAATTGTTCGGTGCCTTCGTGCGAACGGAATCCTCTGCAACGACTTGCTCGAAGGTTTTTCCATCTTTTAGTTTATTGTGCGCAACTTTCGCGAGCGAATCGCTGTAGAAGGAGATTGATGAGAAGTCCACGCGGTCGGGCCACATAAACTTGTCGCGGTTCGCATCAAAATACTTCTGCAGCGCTGTGTCGTTCACCGCAACTTTGCCCCACACCCGTTCCTGTTCAATTTGATAGAGGAGAATACCGTCCGTGTACTCCTTCATAATTCCGGCGAACTCGGGATATTCTTTCTCAACTGTTTCGCCCTTCACTTGATAGACCAATTGCTCGCCAATCTTCGTGAGTTGCTGACGCAATGCGTTCGAAGTGAGTGGAGTGCTCGTCATATCCGGCCGCGTTTTCATGATTGAAACAACGCTGTCGCAGGTAACCGAGCGCTGACCAAACTTCATCACAGCCTGTTTGCCGAGGTCAGCCGGAAGCGTGTTTGACCAAGCGCTGTCTCGTGTTGTCTTTAGCGAATCGAACGACACAACAAACTGGTCAACGACTTTGTCGTTCATACTGAGCTGCGTTTGTGCTTTCAGCTTATCAAAAAACTTGTTGTAGTCTGCCTGGAAACGTGTCTGCTGGTATATCTGCTGCAGTTCCTTTTTCGAATCCTCAAACGATTTCGGCGGACGCGCATCGTAGCACTTAATGAGATGATAACCATAAATCGTCCGGACAATGTTGGAGACTTGTGCCGGCTTTAGCTTGAACGCTTGCTCATCAAACGGCTGGATCCAGCGCGCACGCTGGAACCAACCAAGGTCGCCGCCGCGTGGCGCCGAACCGGGGTCTTGGGAATTGCGAATTGCAAGCTCGGCAAAATCGGTTCCGGTTTTCAAACTGTCTTGAATCAACTTGATCTTGTTGTACGCAGCAAGCGTATCTTCGGGCGCCGGGTCCTGCTTCTCAAAGCGAATCATGATATGACTTGCTTTGATTTCGCCCGACGATGGTTTTCGGTCAGCGCATTTGATAATGTGAAGGCCGTATTGTGTGCGAACGGGCTTCTGCGTAATCTCTCCGGGCTTCAATGCAAATGCGGCTTCTTCAAACTCCGCTACCATTCTCCCCGCAGTGAAGTAATACAAATCGCCCTTGTTCTGACTGACAGACGGGTCGTTCGAATGGGCGACAGCCAACGAATCAAACGGCGCACCCGCCTTCAACTTGCCAATCAATTCATAAGCAGCCTTGTACACTTTTTCCGAGTCGCTCGGTTCAGCGGTAGGCGAAAGCGAAAGCAGGATGTGGCTTGCACGCACTTCAACCTGTTGTGCATCAAATAACTTCTTTATGCCTGGGGCGTTTATCTGTCGCTCCGTCAAATACGCCGCAACAAGACTTCCCTTATATTGAGTAATCTCGCTCTGTATTTCGGGACGCTTATCCAAGCGTTGCTCATACGCGTCAGAAAGCTTGAGCTTGAACTTTGTCATCAAGTCCAGAAATTTTTCCCGCTCTTCCTGCGTCGAAGCCGCAGCTTGTTCACGGCTTCCGCTACTCTTGAGGTAAAGGTTTTCATATTCTTTGAGTGTGACATTATTGTTGCCAACTTTTGCAACAACAAGTTCACCCTCTTTTGCCGAACAGCCAAACAGCAGAGCGGCACATACGAGTGCACAGCCCACTCCAGCGAGCTTGTTGAAGAGAGACATAACCAATTGAACTCCGTAATTAGTGAAACAGAAAGGACTTTTGATGATTTTTGGCTACGTATGTTAATCAAAACGGGGCTGAATATCAAGGAATATGCCTAAACCGCCTAAACCCTGAGCGCTTCCCAGCGAAGGGTCTGTATCTTGAACGACGGTCGCAGCATTTGCATAGCGAACGATTCGGTAGTTTCCATACAACACGCGTTTATCTCTTCAACCATACTATCAACAATAGTAGACGGCTCAACAACAAACGAGTATTGCATCTTCTGTTTCAAAGATGGAAGGTTCACCATGCCCAATCTTACAATGGAACAGATGATTGAAATGTCCATTGACAACATGACGACGGAATTCTCAATTCTGAGCGAAGCGAGAAATCTGATTTGAATTAACCAGCGAAGAGATTCTCCCAAAGGGATGCCTTTCCGAAGGAACCCTTCGGGTCGGCATTCGCTCACTCCGTTCTCTCAGAATGTAGAAACATCTTTGCTTTTCCTCCATGCACTCAATATATTGCCTTCAACAAACCTCATCCTCCACAAACGTATCTCACCACCATGAACATCGCCGTCGCTGCTTCCGAATGCGCGCCGTTTGCCAAAGTACAATACGATTGACGAATCGAAGTACGACTTGCATTACGAGTACGAGATTAGTGAAATGCCGATTCGTGTTGCTGGAATTCCTTGGCCCGTGCACGTATCGCGTTCTAACATCCCCGGCTCGACTGTTCCCATTTACTTTATAGATTGTCCTCACTTCTTTCATCGAGGAAGAATCTA
>Ga0082335_1000595_pt1 | contig 87919 bp, 44 predicted proteins | sample Subgrocontami58m_FD_72375 | JGI IMG/M metagenome (GOLD analysis project Ga0082335, IMG submission 72375) | Subsurface groundwater microbial communities from S. Glens Falls, New York, USA - GMW37 contaminated, 5.8 m (SPADES assembly) (version 2) ...
CACGGATTGGGCAGCACCGAAGGAAGACCCAACAAGCCCAACGGCCCGGTAATCTGCGCCAGCCGTTCTTGGCGCACGTGCAAGTAAACCGTGGTGGTGGACAAACTGGCGTGGCCCAAGAGCCGCTGCAAAACTGTGATCTCGACGCCCGCTTCCAATAAATGCGTGGCAAAGGAATGCCTCAGACAATGAATGCCCCCTTTGCGGCGCAAGCCGGCTCGTCGCACCGCGGCGTAATAAATCTTCTGCTTCTGACCGATTTGGCCGTGCGGAGACGGGTGACAGCTTCCACTCAGAATCAGGCGCTCAATGCTTTGGTTTTTCTGTATCGCGAGGTGCTTCACCAAGACGCCGGCGACTTTGCCGCCGTCCGTGCCAAACGGCCGGCTCGATTGCCTACCGTGCTGACGGCAGCAGAGGTTCACCGGCTCTTTTCCGCGATGAAGCCGGGCACACATCGGTTGATGGCGCGATTGCTCTATGGAACAGGGATGCGGCTCATGGAATGTGTCCGGTTGCGCGTGAAGGATCTGCTTTTCGAGCAAAACCAGATCATCGTCCGCGAAGGAAAAGGAAACAAGGACCGGATGACGATGCTTCCAGCCACGTTGAAAGCGGAGTTGGAAGAACACTTGCAACGAGTGAAACTGCTCCACGAGCGGGATTTGGCGGCCGGTTTTGGGGAAGTTTATTTGCCCTATGCCTTGGCGATGAAATATCACAACGCAGCGTGGGAATGGGGTTGGCAATATGTCTTTCCAGCGGCGGCGCTGAGCCACGATCCGCGAAGCGGACGACAACGGCGGCATCACGCCAGTGAGACGGGGCTGCAGCGAGCGGTGAAAGAAGGCGTCCGATTGGCCCGATCGATTTTGGGTTTTAGATTTGGATTTTGGATTGAAGAAGGAACCACGAAACACACGAACTACACGAAAAGAATTGTTAACCGCGAATGCACGCTAATGAACGCGAAGGAATGCCGGCGATCCGCCTTTGTGATCTTTGTGTTCTTTGCGGGCAATCGGGGAATGAGCACTCACCTAGCGCAGCTCAGCCAGACGTTTATTCGGACTTTCAATGTGCGGCTGAAATCCAGCTCGACTTCAAGAACCGCCATTGTTTCAAGGTCTCTGCTTTTCGATCGTTGCGTTCTTTGCGGTTAATCCACTGCCGTTTTCAGGCTAATTCATGCGCGGCTGTCTTCCTCTCGACAATGCGCGATCAAGTTTACTCGCGAATGCGGTAAAAGCGGCTGCGCTCGACGAATTGAATTTCGAATGGGGGGACCGCGCCTTCTACTACCGCCCACGGTCCTTCAATCGCAGCTGCGCTCTCGAGGACAGCGCCCGCGCTCCAATCTAAAACCGCGCGCCTGCCAATCACAGAAATTCCGAGACGGCGGCATTGCACGGTCACTTTGAAGGAACATTCCATGGCCGGGAATCCGGGCTGGTTCAGCCTGCAAGTCACGACCGTGGTGCCAAGCGGGAAAAAGCTCCCTGAAGGCGGCGTGCACTCGAGCGGAATTGGGGTGCACCCCTTCAAGGCCACTGCTTCGTAATTGACAATCGCTCCATCCGACTGAGTGCAACCCACCACCATATCCGGCGGGCATTCGATCGAGAGCGGCCCGTCCGGATTCGGATCGAGCACCGTGAATTTGACGGTGCATCGGCCGATGTTTCCCTGCGCGTCTGTAACGCTCAGCACGATGTCATGCGTGCCGACGCGAACGAACGTCCCTGGGCGTGGCGTTTGCTGGACAATCGTGTTGTCGGACATCCGGCAATTATCGCTGAACTTAACGCCGTTTCTCAGATCGGGAATCATCGCTTGGCAAGGAATATTCGCCGCGATCCCTGCGGCGCCCGCCGTAACGGTGATTTGGTTGGTGGGGCACTCGATGGTCGGCGGCGTCGTGTCACCGAAAAACAGACACGCAGGCCAGCCGTACGATTCGTATTGGTTCCAGCCATAGACAGTCACCCCGATTGGTTGCGCAGCGGTGACGGTGTGCACGCCTGCGCCAACTGGCGTGGTCGCATGCGCGAATCCAGACAGCCCAATGGGAGAGAAAGCGGCCGCGAACGGCGCGCCGTCCAACTGGATCGAGCCCGTCGCCGTGACGGGCGCGATCACATTGATGTGGTGCGTCAGGAAACCCGAAGGCGAGCAAAAAGTCTGGCGCGTGTTGTAAAGCGGCCGTCCCGGCACAATCATCATGAACGGATCCGAATTCACGACCCCATCGAAATCGGAACTGTTGGCGTATTGCAGAACAAGGATCGGATGGTCCGCGCTGATTTCTACGGCAGCGGTCAGGTTCGTTCCAAAAAACTCGCCGCGGTCCAGGTGGGCAACGGTCGCCCCGTTCACGCGCACCGCGGTGTTATTGAACGCGGCAACGACACGGAAGGTATCGCCGCCCAAACGCGTGGCGAGCGGCCGCGTGAAAAATTGTTGAGCCCAGCGATTGACCGGGGGCAGTTCTTCCACCAGATAATCGCAGTAAAAAACATCCTCCGACCGCACATTAGCGCATTGATGGCTGCCAAACACGGCCACTGGCTTATCCGCGGTGACAATGGTTCCGGTCAGATCGGAAGGCGGCCCGTTCGTGTTCCGGAGTTGATACGTTTGTCCCTGGTCGAGCGTAATCGTGTAAGGAAATCCGGCGTCGTGCGAACCGATGACAGACGAGGGAATGATCGTAACGGTGGTGCTGTTCTCGGTGGCAACAATGGCAAATTGCGTCCCATTCAACTCGGGCACGGCTGGATGAACATTGCCAAAGGCCGCCACGACATATTCCGTTCCCAACGCTTCCGTCGGAATTCCCAAAAATCCGTCGCTCGTAAATTGGACTTGGCTGATGCCATACAAGCTCACGGGGGCCGTCGCAGTCACGTGAACTCCTTTTTTGCTCAGCTCATCGTTGGAATCGCCGAGGTCCGTTTCCTTCGGTAAGGGAATGGTCAGCGATCCACCCGCTGGAATCGGCAATACCTTATTAAAACTAAGGCTCGGAATGACCGTGGTGACGCTCGTTCCGGGAGCGCCGACAATGCAGAGCTGCGGCTTGACCGGATTGCTCGGATCGGGCGCATAATTTCCCGGAAAGGCCACCCAGAAATCGGTCCCGCTGCAACTCAGATCGCATGGCGTCGGGCGTTCGATGCGGACGAGATAATCTTCGACCTCGCCATCGCCGCCAAACCCATCGAAGTTCAAGCGGCCTTCCTTGCTCAACCGGAACCGGGCATACGTCTGACCTGGAGTTGCTGATGCCGGCACCGTAAACGAGAGCGAATTAACCCCAGGTGTCAGCGGCACCGAGGTAAAAATTCGATCACCCGCGTCGGCCCAAGAAAAATTCGCGTTGAAATCGATCCACGCATCGAGGCGTCCCCCAGCCGGAGCAATGACATCCACGGTCGCGATCTGGCCGGGAACGAGCGGACTGGTCACGAGCACGCCATCTTCATCGTCGGTCGAGGACAGATCATCGCCGGTCGCGCTCAAGTTCGGCTGGCCGTCCGATTCCGGATCGATCAATTTGCCGAGCGAAAACCCTCGCACGACGGTATGGCGCGCGCCATTGCGGGAAAGTGTGGTTGGGTATCCGCCCTGCTCGAGTTGCGGCGCATCACCGAAGTCCAGCACATCCGCGGAGATTTTAACCTGATAATCCTCCACTTCGCCATCCGGAGCGGGTCCGAAGAAATCTTTGACGCCGCCGCGACTGAAGCGGAACCGGGCGTAACTCGCGCCGCCTTGAGCGGTCGACGGCACTGCAACCGCCAGCGTGTTCGTCCCGAAGTTGAGCGGTTTGGCCGTGAAGATGCGTTCGCCTGCATCAGCGAACGTCCCGTTGAGATTCCAATCGATCCAGGCATCGAGCAGACCTTGTCCTGTCACCACGACCCGGATTTGAGCGGTGCTGCCTGCGGTTAACGGCGTGTCGAAAAACACCCCGTCCTCATCGCTCGGAGCGCCTGCGGGATTATTGTCGTCCCCTCGAGCATCAGCGCTCGGCTGGCCGTCCGGTTCCGAATCAATTCGCAAACCTAAATGCGGCAAATCCGAAGAAAAGTTGTGGCGCGCCCCATCCACCGCGAGCGTCGTGCGATAGGTGTCTGGCGCATCGCCGAAGTCAAACGTTTGCACCGGTGGCTCGCTGATTTTGATCTGGTAATCCTCAACTTCACCATCCGGCGCGGGTCCGAAGAAATCTTTGACTCCGTCGCGGCTGAGACGAAATCGGGCAAAGCTTGCGCCGGGTTTGGCGGTCGAGGGCACGGAAATGGTCAGCGTGTTATTGCCAACGCTCAGCGGCGTTGCGGTGAAGATTCGCTCGCCCGCATCCGCAAAGGTTCCATTCAAATTCCAATCCACCCACGCATCGAGCCGCCCAACTCCCGACGCGACCACATTGATGATCGCTGTGCTGCCCGGCACGATCACGGTGCTAAAGGTCACGCCGTCCTCATCGCTGGGAGCGCCCGCGGCATTATTGTCGTCCCCTCGAGCATCAGCGCTCGGCTGGCCGTCCGGCTCCGCATCAATGCGCGCCCCCAAGTGCGGGAAATCAGGCGAAAAAATGTGACGCGCTCCGTCCACCGCGCGAGTCGTGCGATACGTGTCTGGCGCATCGCCGAAATCAAACGTGCGGACGATGAGGCTGGCAGGCTGGCTCACCACCGTTCCAACTTCGTTTTTAACTATGACGGCATAATCACCCGCTTGCCTGGGATTGACGTTCTCCAAAATCAGGCTCGGCCCGTTCGCGCCGGTCAGATCAATTTTGTTAAACTGCCATTGATATTGGAGCGGCGGGCTGCCTGACGCTCGGACTGAAAATGTGGCCGTCTCACCCGCATTCACCACCAGGTTCTGGGGCGGTTGAATAATGACAGGCGGCTGGAGAGGGGCATTGACCGTGAGGACAAATTTGCTCTCGGCCGAAGCTTGATTCGGATCACTGACGATGATGCTAATCGCCGCTTGTCCGGTGACGTTGGCGTTGGGCGTAATCGTCACGGTCCGCTGGCTGCCAGCTCCGCCGAATTTTATATTACTGACCGGCGCCAATTTTTCGTCTGAGGAAGCGGCTCTCAAGAGCAATAGATCAGCCGATGTTTCGATATCGCCGATCACGAACGAAATGGGGGCAGTCGCTTGGCCGGAGAACGCGCTCTGGTCTGGAATGGCGCTGATCGTCGGCGGGTCGTTGATGGGATTCACCGAGAGCAGGAACTTCGTTTGGGCAGCGGCTTGGTTGGCATCAATGACTGTTACCGAAACTGTCACGCGGCCGTTCGCGTTCGGTGACGGTTTCAATGTAATGGTGCGTTGGGTGCCCGTGCCGCCGAAGGTAATATTCCCAAGAGGGAGAAGCTTTTCGTCGGAGGAACCTGCTTGCAAAATCAATTTGTCCGCAGGCGTCTCTGCGTCGCGAATGCTGAAGCCGATTGGGCCAGCGACCGCATCTTCATCGATCAATTGGTCCGGGATGGTTGTGATCGTCGGCGGCGTGTTATTCGGCGCGATGGCCATGTTATCGGTGGCGGCGAGCAGGCCCAGCATGGCCGCGAAGGAAAGCACCTGGCGAATGCCACGCGCAGCCCGGCGCAGCCTCCCTTCACTGAGAATTAAAAGTTGCATAAAATTCATCCGTTATCCTCAACCCGCGTTGGTGACGTGCACCTCTTCAAATCCGCTGTAAGTCACCACTTCATGTCCGGTGGTGGCAATCGTCGTCGACGTTTGGGCGACAACAAATCCTTGGGCATCGACGTTCAATACATCCAACACGCCGGAATTCCCCGAGAGCGTGAAGGCCGTTTGCGCTGACGGAATGACATTGAAAACATCGCTGCCACTGCCCCCGATCAAATTCTCGACGGCAACACCAGCATGCGTGACTGAATTCGCGCCTGCCGTCACAGCGAGGTTCGCTTGCGCTTGGAACGTGAGACTGGCAGTTACCTCCGAAAAATCGACGGCGTCCTCACCCCCACTAGGCGCCTCGACAATCGTGTCCACACCCCAATTGTCGCTGAAAACGTAGCTGTCATTTCCAGCGCCGCCCGTCAGCGTGTCGTTGCCGATGCCTCCGATCAATTCATCATCGCCCGCTCCCGCATTGATCGTGTCATCCCCTGCTCCACCGTCGATTCGATTGGCCTGGCTATTGCCAATCAGGTTATCGCTTCGGGCTCCACCGACGACATTCTCGATCACCGCGCTACCGGAGAGTTGAACCGTCAGATTGGCGTTCACCGCTTGCGCGAAAGGACTGCTCAGATTAACGGCGATGGCCAGCGCGCTCGTGGCCGAGAAATCTAAAGTATCATTGCCGCCCTCGAGAAATTCTTCCGTCACCGTGTCCGATCCAAGCCCGCTGTCGGCGTCGAACACATAAGTGTCATCGCCCATGCCGCCAGTGAGCGTGTCATTGCCCGGGCCGCCGGTGATTTGATTGCCGGCGCTGTTGCCAGTGAGCACGTCATCCCGAGAGCTGCCGATCACGTTCTCGACCGAGTGACACGTGCTCAATTCCAGCGTGAGGTTGGCGTTAATCGTCTGCGGGGCGGCATTGCCCAAATTAACCGATACACCCACTGTGGTCGTCGCGGAGAAGTCGAGTGTGTCCGTTCCGCCGGTTCCAACATCTTCGAACAATTGATCGCTGCCCAGCGGCCCATCCGCATCGAATACATACGTGTCATCCCCGTCGTTCCCCATCAGCGTGTCATTGCCCGCGCGGCCTTCAATGGAATCGTTGCCGGCATTTCCCGTCAGGACATTATCGCGAGCGTTGCCGAGGAGAGTATCGTTTTGCGAACCGCCCGTGGCATTTTCAAAAACAGCGGCATTGTTCAGGGACAAACTGAGATTGGCGTTAATCGCCTGCACCGCGGTCAGCGCGAGATCCACTCTGGTCCCGATCGAAGTCGTCTCTGAAAAATCAAGCGTATCAATCCCTCCGAAGAACAACGGCTCGATCAGAGTGTCCGTTCCAAGCGCAACATCCGCATCGAACAGGTACGAATCATTGCCAAAGCTTCCTTGCAGCGTGTCGTCGCCAGGGCCGCCCGTCAGGGAATCGTCACCGAAACTGCCGCGTAAGGTGTCATTCCCCTTGCCGCCGTCGAGAGTGACCGATCGGAAAAACGCCGAAGCATCCAGCAGATTATCGCTCGGTCCGCCAATGAGCGTCGCCGTTTCGATTCCAACGAGCGTGTCAGTTTCGGTCCCATCAATGACCAGCGCGCCTGGGGTGAGCGTCATGCTGGCATCGCGCTGTTCGAGCACGCGATCGATCCAAGGTTGACCCGTCGCTGGATTAATCCCGCCCCCGCCATCGATGGTATCGTCGCCCTTGGACCCGCTCAGGGTATCATTGCCCGCATTGCCCTCGAGCTGATTGACGAGGCCGTTGCCAGTGATGACATCGTCGCTCTGGCTGCCCTTGACGTTCTCGATCGTGTTCCCCGCGCTCAAGGTCAGTTTCAGGTTGCTGTTGACCGTTTGCGCGGAGGTCAGGCTTAGGTCCACCGTCACACCGGCAATTTGCGTGAGGGAGAAATCAAGCGTGTCAGTCCCCTCTCCGGCAACTTCGTTGATCGTGTCGGAGCCGAGCGCGTCATCCGCATCGAATTGGTACGTGTCATTGCCGCTACGGCCGCTGAGCGTGTCGTCGTTCGCGCCACCGATGAGCAGATCGTTGTTGCTCGTGCCGGTAAGCGTGTCGTCGCCCGCGCCGCCATCCAACTGAACGGTTCCACTGAATGCGGAAGCATCGAGGATGTTGTTGCCATCACCGCCCGTGAGAATGGCCTTTTCAATCGTCCCGATGAAATGATCGGTTTCAGCGCCAATCTCGAGCGACGCATCGGTCAGCTTGAAATCGGCGTCGCGTTGCTCGACCAGCGTGTCGTTCCCGCGTGAGCCGTCAATCGAATCGTTGCCGGCGCCGCCCGTGAGGAAATTGGCGCCCGAACCGCCGATGAGCGTATCGTCTCCGCCGCGTCCGTCCAATTGGACATGGCCAGAGAAGGAGGATGCATCGAGCGTGTTCGGGCTATCGTCGCCGGCGAGGCTGACATTCTCAAAATTCGCGAGCATGTCGGTTTCGGTTCCGTTGAGCGTGAGCGTGAGCGGCGGGCCGTCCGTGAGTTGGAAATTGCCGCCGCGCTCTTCGAGCAGCGTATCGTCACCGGCGCCGCCATCGAGTTGATCGTTGCCGGCGTTGCCTTGGATTCGGTTGTCGAGACTGTTTCCGAGAATCGTATCGCCGAGTTGTCCGCCGAAGACATGTTCGATGCCGCTGCTCGAGGAAAGGGTGATGCTCAGGTTCGAACTGACCGCCTGCGAGATTGGGCTGGAGAGGTCGAGGTTAATGCTCTGGGTGGTGGTGGCGGAGAAATCAAATGTATCAATGCCGCCGCCGGCAATTTCCGTGATGTCGTCATGGCCGAGCGGGCTATCGGAATCGAATAGGTACGTGTCATCGCCCGCCCCGCCTTCGAGGGTGTCATCGCCGGCGCCGCCCGTGATCAGGTCATTGCCAGCCAAACCACGAATGATGTTGTCGAGAGTGTTTCCAGTGAGCGTGTCATTGCGGCGGCCGCCCGTCAGATTCTCGATGACATTGCCCGCGGGCAGAGTGAGCGTGGCGGACGGCGTGACGTTCTGAACGGCTGTGCTCGACAAATCAAGCGTCACTGCCCAGCCCGCCGTGGCCGAAAAATCAATCGTGTCATTGCCGCCAAAGGGTGAAGTGACTTCAACGATCGTGTCGCTTCCTAAATTCTCGTCGCCATTAAAAACATAAGTGTCGTTCTCGCTGCCGCCATTGAGCGTGTCATTGTCAGCGGCGCCTTCGAGAACGTCATTGCCGCCTTCGCCATCGAGTGTGTCGGCGCCATCGTCACCGTAAAGTTGGTCGTTGCCCATCCCGCCGAGGAGCACGGCAGCGCCAGCGGAGAAGTAGCCGAAATCGCCGAGCAGAATGTCATTGCCGTCGCTCCCATGCATGATGTCGTCGTCCGGGCAGGGACTGTCGAAAATCAACAGGACCGCCGTGGGAATGTTGCCGGTGACCTGGCCGCCAGTTGGATTGCGCAGGAAAAGATCGACTGTTTCGTAGCCTTCCGTGTCGTTGCTATCGGTGAGGACCGGAATCACTACCGTCTTCAAGTCTTCCGCGAGTCCAAAACGGAACGTTGCTTTCGAGCCGAGATAATCCAAACCGGCGGTGGCGGGACGGACCGCGCCGTCCTTCGTGAAAAACACCGCGATCGGATGAAAACTCGCTGGTGTCGGATAAACCGTGACCGAAGCGAACCCGTCCGTTTCGCGAACGCTGTAAACGATGCTAGTGAACTGAACGCTCCACGGGCCGGCGCTGCCGGGCGGCGCGGCGACCATGCCGGCATCGACATTCTGGATATTGTTCGAGGGATGAACGGTGATCCCGGCGGTAAGGCCCGTGCGGAGATCCGCGTCGCTATCGGTGCTATCGCTTCCCACATTTTGCGGCGCGAATTTATATCCAGCGGGCGGCAGGAACTGGACGTAGTACACGCACGGATCCGTGGCGCTGACTAATTTGTCGAACAGGTACGAACCGTCCGCTGCGGTGTAGGTTGTCGCGATCAAACTGAAATTCGCGTCGAGCAGATTGATTTGGACATTCTTCAATCCGGGCGCGCCAGCGGGCCGGATTCCATCCGCTGGCAGAGCTTCATTCCACACGACGCCGCTGATTGAACTCGGCGCGGGCAACGTGAGCGGGTCGATGTAAATGCGCCCGCCATCGGTCGAGCTTTGTTGTTGCAAGGTCGCGTCGTACGGCGCGCCGGTGCAAGCGCAGCCCGGCCCGAGCCAATGTCCGCCCACGAGCCAATCATCCCCGCCGCCGCCGTCGATCGTGTCATTGCCCGTGCCGCCATACGCAGTGTCGTTATTAGCCCCGCCCCCTTCTCCGATGGATTCGGGCGCGACGTCTTCCGTGGGAGGAATGGCAAAGCCGATGTCAGGAGCCGCCAACGTCGTGAGAGTGAATTCGTAATTGAACGGATTGCCCGCGCTCGTGCTGACTTCGCTGCCAGCGGGAACCGTCGTTTCATCCACTGCGATCGTGTCCTCACCCAAGAGCACGCTCGCGGAGTAATGCCCCGTTGCGTCGGTGGTCGCAGTGTGATCGCCGGCCACATCCGTGATTGTGATTGAAACGTTCGCAAGACCGTATTCGGTCGAGCTATCGAAGAAACCATTGGCGTTGCTGTCGAGGAAAACGAATCCCGAAACTGTCGCCGTATCATTGTCGAAGATGTCACCGATCCCTTCGTAATCGCTGATGGTGGCATTGCCAGCATTCGTCAATCGGGCGTAGACCGATTCCGTCTCCTCGATGGCGCCATCATCAATGATCGTCACCGAGACTGGAATCGTTTCGGTTCCGTGCACGCTGCCGAAATTCAGCGGGCCACCCGTGGCCACGAAATCACCCGGAGTCACGGCCGTCCCGTTGTAAGCGGCCCAATCGACTGTCACGGGCAAATCCGTCTGGCCCGTGACTTTGACATTGAAATTGAGAGTGACAACGCCGGGACCTTCCTGCACGCCGGACGGAGCATCCGGATCAAAAACATTCGTCGCGTCGCTGATTTCGATCTGCGGCGCGCCGTCATTGTCAATGATCGTGAGAACCGCGGTCGCGACTGGCGCGCGCACTTGTCCACCGGTTGGATTGGCGAGCGAAAGGATGACCGTTTCATTGCCTTCGTAAAGGTTGTCTTCCAAGATCGGGATCGTAAAAGTCTTGGTGGTTTCGCCCGCGGCGAAATCGACCAGGCCGCGCGGTCCGCTCGTGCGGTTTTCCCAAACCCCGATGTAATCGATCCCTGCGGTCGCGGTTCCGCTCGCCGTCCAATAAACCGCGAGCGGTTGCGAGCTGTCAGCGGCCCGGACGAGAGTGATCGTGGCCAAGCCTGCGCCTTCATCCACCGAATAGGCCGCGCTGCTGAATTGCACGTACCACGGACCTGGATCGCCGCTCTCATCGTCAATGATGTTCACCTTGGCGTGATTGAGATTGTCCGCATCGACATCAATCCGGCCGTTCACCGCGCTGAGCAGATTGACAAAGAAATATTCCGGCCCTTCCGTGCGGGTGTCGCCAATGATTTGAGCGGTGATCGGCTTGCTCGACTGCCCAGGCGTGAACGTGACTCGGTCAAAGAGATAAGCCGCATCAGCGGGATCGCTCGCGTTTCCAAAAACCAATGCAGTGCCACGACCGGTATTCCAAGTGACCGTCACGTCGCGGCCGCTGATCACGGGATTCCCGAACTCGTCCGCCAAGCTGATCGTTAATGGAACATCCTTCAATCCGGCATGGCCTTCCGTGACGGATTGGACGAGCGGAGTGATGCGCGCGAACGGCAGCGGATCATCATCGTCGATCGTGCCGATGGCCGCGCCATCGCTGATGGACGCGTGATTCGGCGGCGTGATCGGATTGAGCGTGACGGTCAGCGCCATGCGCTCGTCGTATTCGTTCAGCGTGTCGCCGAACGGATGAATGATGATTGTTTTCTCCGTTTCACCTGGATTGATCGTGAGTGAGCCGGGTGACAACTCGAATGTGTTTTCGTAATCCACACCGACCACCGCGGCGTCAAACGCAAGCGTCCCGTCGGCATTCACCACCTGCGAAGTCTGGTACTTGAGCTGAATCGGGAACTTGCTCGGATTCGACAGGTGCAGCACGAAACTCAACGGCGTCGTTTCGTGAACAGGAGTGGCGTCTTGAACGCTGTCATCGACACGAATCACTGGCGCGTCGTCATCGTCAATGATCGTGCCGATGCCCACGGTGTGAGCTGGATCGAGCGCGGCATTCTTCGGGGTGGCCAACCTGACGGTGAATGTTTCGGCATCGCCCTCATCAATCAGGTCGCCTTTGATTGGAACGGCGATGGTCTTGGTGGTTTCGCCCGGCTCGAACACCAGCGTCCAATCGACCGAAGAAAAATCAAAGAACCGGTCAGCCCCATCTGGACCAAGCCCGGACGCGGATTTGTAACAGACGGTCACTTGCTGGCTGGCTGGATTCGAGAGGCTCACCGTAAACACGAGATCGACGGCGCCGGTGTTGCCTTCTTCGATCGATGGATTATCGATGCTCAACAACGGCGTCGTCCCATGGAACCCAGCCGCCAAGGTCGTATTGCTTTCGCCAGAGTCGACCTGAATCACATCCGTTTGGCCGGTGGAAGCATTGGCATCGCTGTCGACCGTGTCATCCGCGCCCGCGTTTTGAGTTGCGAACGTCAGACCAGTTGGCGCGACGAATCGCACGTAATAATCGCCCGCAGCCAAACCGAGGAAGAGGAACTCGCCATTCGCATCGGTGGTGGTCGTCGCCACGAGCGAGGCGTCGGATTTGTGCAGTTCGACCGTGACACTGGCCAAGCCAGTTTCGATGCTGTCGCGCACATTATTCGGCACGCCATGTTCGTCGAGCGTGTCGAGCCAGGCAAACCCGCCAATGGTTGAACCTGGGAAGGTGGTCGATTCCGCGCCATGCGCGTCGTCCGCAAACAAAATGTCATTGCCATCGCCGCCATCGAGAAAGTCGGTGCTGTCGAATTCGGTCACAGTCACGACGCCGCTGGTGAGCAATGTTCCGCCAAAGAGTTTGTCGTTGCCGCCCGCGCCGAAGATGGCATCGGCGCCGGCGCCGCCCGCGAGCACGTCGTTTCCGCTGCCGCTAATTCCCGTCACATGGACCGGGAATGAGGTCGCACTCGGAAAGACTGGGGACGCAATCGTGCCATCGTCGCCGAGGACAATGTCATTTCCCGAGCCGCCATCCATCAAGTCGTCATCACTTCCTCCGATGAGCTGGTCATCGCCCGCGCCGCCATTGATCGTGTCATCCCCCGCGTCGCCATAAACCAGGTCATTGTCATCCTGACCTTCGAGCAGATCAGCGCCGTCGCCGCCGCGAAGCGTGTCCGTGCCGACATCACCATAAAGTTTGTCATTGCCCCCGCCGCCGGTGAGCGTGTCGTTGCCCGCGTTGCCATAGATCAGATCGGACCCATCGCCGCCATCGAGTGTGTCGTTGCCTTCGTTTCCGGTGAGTGTGTCCGCGCCATCGTCGCCGTAGAACGTGTCAGCGACACCAGTGAACGTCTCGTCCGCGAGAGCGCCCGTGATCGTGTCATTACCTCCGTCACCATGATAAATGCCACCGCCTTTGCTCGCATAAATGGTGTCGTTACCCGAACCGCCTCGGACGAACAGGGTGGAATCAGCCGGCGCCGATGCGCTGCGCAAATCGATCGTGTCGCTGCCCGACCCGCCATCCGCGCTGATCTTTTTGACGCCGGAATAATTCTGTTTGATCCCGTTGAAACTCACTTCGACCGTTTCGCCGTCGGCTGTGCCGGGATCACCGGAGACGTGCGTGACGATGAAGCTTTCGTTGCCGTCCGTGGTGTCGCCCGCCACGCGATCACCCGCGCGAGGCCCCATGTGCAGCGTGAGGAGTCCACTCGTTGCATCCACATCCGCGAGGACCGGTTGCGGACAGGTCAGGTCAAAGGTGAGCAGCGTGATTTTGGCGAAGTCCCATTCGAAATCGAGGTCGAAGAAGAGCAAATGAATTTCGAGGAAGGCAGAGAGTTCGACGTACAATTCGCCATGAATGTCAAAAATGCAGCGGATATCTTCGAGGGCATTGGCGATGATTTCGCTGACCCGGACTTTGCCATCGTGATCCGGGTCATTCAGGTCGAATCCGATATCCACGAACAACCCGCCGGTGACGCCGGCTTCGGCGATGCCGACGTTGAGCTCGGCGCCGGCAAATAGCCCGCCGTGCAAGGTGATTTCCGGCACGTCTTCACCCTGGTCGTTCACGTCCTTGACAAAAAAGCCGTCGAAGATATCGGCGATATTTTTCTCGGAGCTGCTGAAGAATTTCTGCAGGCCGTAGGTGTCGTAGCCGAAAGTCAAATCAATGGTGGCGCCGACCTCCCCGCCGAACAGCACGTAGAGCGGCGGGTAAATCGGAATCGATTGCTCGTAACTGAACGAGAAGTTCAGCACTGGCATGTGATACTCGATGATCGTGACCGGTTCGCCCTGGAACAATTTGAACAACTCGCTGATCGACAGGAATGGGAACTTGAACCCGAGGTCCTCGAGTTTCTGGAGGAAGTTTTTCGTGCCAGTGTCGTTGGTCTCGCTCGATAAAGTGGCCGGAGCGGGATTCGGATCGCCAGCCGCGCGGCCGACGTGGCCCAAGGCATCGCGTTGCATGTTGAAACTGCCAATCGGAACCAGAATCGATCCGCTCGGCGAGAAACTGGTGTCGTTGATCAACGTGATGATCTCAGCGATCGAATTGATGAAATCGACCGTGCCGGGATCGAGGTAACCGAACAATTCCGCCAGCTTCAGCATCGTAATCGGTTCGCCGGCCAAATCCGAAATTACCGGGATCGGCGTGGTCACAATGTCGACCAGCGGTTGGAACGGTTCGGTCACTTTCTTCACCTCGCTCAGCACCGGCTGGATAAACTCCGAGATGAACGAGCCGAGATCGATCTGAACATTGTGGAAGCCGAACTCGAGCGTGCCATCGTCATCGCCGCCGAGAGTCCAGCTCCAGGTAAGGTCGAATTCGGCGAGCAACCGCGGGAACGCGGCGTTGCCATCGAAACTCACCGCCAGATCGAGATGAACCCCCGCCGTCGCTCCCAACTGCGCGTCGAACGCATCGCCCAAGCTGAACCCGGACCCAGTGAAATCCGCGAACGTCAGCCGGCTGGGATGGCTCGACGGGCCGCGAACATTCACGCTGAAGAATCCGGAGAACGATGAGGACGAGCGCGGGTTCCCCATGGCATCGACCCCATCGGACTCATCGCCCACGTCGAGCTGAAGGAAGAAGAGATTGCCGCGGGCGTGCAGGCCAGGAATCGTGACGCGGAAATCAATCCGCAGTTCTTCCGGATCGGAGGTGTCGAAGAAAAAGCCGTTGCTGGCGCTGATGCCAAAATAAAGTTTGAGATCAAACCCGAGTTCGATCTTGACGTTGCCATCGACGCTCAAGCCGAGTTCAGGAATGCCCAAATCCAAATGGATCGGATTGTCGCTCGTATCGACGAGGGCAACACTCTTCTTCAGGCGAATCTTGAAATTAACCGTGTCGCCGGTGCAATCGATCTCGACGTCATCCGCGCTATTGATCGGCGAGAGGTCAGACTTAACAATGAGATCGAGCCCAGGCTTGCCGAGCGAATTGAAAATGGCTTCCTTGACCAATTGGATTGGATCGCCCGCTTCAGCAAGCTTAGAGCGGATTTGCGCGAGCAGTCCGGTGCGGAAATCGGAAATGAAATTGGCCGCGTCATTCAACTTGTCGCCCACGAGCGGCAGGTTGCGGTTGAACACTTCGTTCGAGAGCGCGTCTTGAATCGTGCCGAGCAGCGCATCCAAACCATCGAGCAGCAGCGGCGCATTGCGAATCAGATCGCACGCGTTGAAACTGCTCAACAACGACGAAATATCCGGCGTGACAATCGTGAGATCGGCGTAGACTTTGCCCGCGCCGGTGTTGCCAGCATCGGTTGAACTCAGCGCGACGCTCCAACCGGCCGGCAAGGTCAAACCCAGGACCTGAGTCGCCGTCGTCCTCAAGCTGTTCACCTGGACTTCGAGCCGAGTCCCGTTCAGACCCGCGGACGGCGCGGCGGTCGTGTCGATGATTTTCACTTCATGGCCGGCAGCCGGTCCGGTGAAGAGGAGGTCATTATTTGGCCCCGGCGAAACGATCGTGGCGTGATTGGCCGAGTCGGTGGTTTCGGGGAGAACCAGCCGCTTCAAACTCGGGATGATGACAACCAAATCGTTGTCGGGATAACCATCGCCGTTGGCGTCGCTGCTGCTGCCAAGAGGAATGGAGCCGCCCAGCGCGTAAAGTGGAAGGACAGCACTGGCGCCAGCCGTCAAAGTGATGCCGATGTTATTTGAATCGAAAAACGTCTCGCCGCTTCGGACGTAATGCCGGCCGTCGCCGTTGTTGTCCTTGAGGCCAACCGCGAACGACGCGTCTTGATCACCCCCGGCGCTGTCGGGCAGCCCGTCTGAATCGAGCGTGGCCGTGCCGTTCTTGACCGAAATGTTGATCGCGCCGACGCCCGCCGTGAAATTCAGATTCGTTCCGTGAATGGCCGCGGCGAGGGTGATTCCAGTGCCGGTATTCGGCCCGTTGTAATCGCTATCGTAGAAGAAGGGCTGCACGCCGCAGGGGCTGCTGACATCCAAGCCAAAGACCAAGCGGAGATCCGCGCTGGCGGTGACATTCAGATTTCCTGAACCCTCGACGGAAATCAGGCTTGCCACACCCGCCAACAAATCCCGGGCAGGCGAATCCGACGGGAGCAGATTGATCAAATCTTCGAGGCTGAATTGGAATGGCAGGGAATTCGCGTAAGAAAGGTGATACGACAAATCCATCTTGAGCGCGGTCTCATGGACCGTGCCGGTGCCGGCGTTGCTGGCGTCGGCTGTATCCAGCGCCGCGTCGAACGGCATCGTCGTCGCGTTGGCGAGATGTTTGGCGTGGACCGCATCGCGAATGGTGCTGGCGCGGGTGTAGGTCGCGTTGTAATGGATCGTGACTGTTTTATGGGTCGCGTCGTAATCATCGACCGTCGCGAGATCAGCGCCTGAAGTGAGCGTGCCATCATCCACGAATTGGATTTTGACGCCGTTGTAGGCCGAGCCGTTGGCCGGCGAGGTGAAGCTCAGCGCGTTGTCTTTTCCAGTTGGATTGAACCGGTAAACCGCCGCGGTCGTCGCACTGCCTGCCGTGACCGTTTCGAGAGTCGTGTGCTCGACCGAGAAATCGAGGTTGTCATCCGGAATGCCGAGCAGATCCTGGATTTGCGTTTCCAATTGATCGAGCGTGTCGCCATCCCCGCTGGCCAAGCCTTGAATCGTCGTGGCCAAGTTGGCCGCGTAATCGATCACCTGGCTGATGCTCATGTTGATGAGCGGCAGCGGATCGTTCAGGAACGAAAACGCTTTGAATTCGCCGAGTTCGTCCGAAAGCGATTTCAGCGCGATGACCAATTCGGTCCAGCCGACACAATGGAAATTGAAGAGGGCCCCGAGATCTGGATAGGTGACGAAGAGTCCCGCCGCATTCGTGCTCGCATCGTAGGGCGCCGGGTTATACGTCAGGTTTTTGATATCCGGGACAAAGATGCGAACCTCCGACCCAACCGGAATCAACATCCCCACGATCGCGGGCTGGATGTCGTCAAGCGCCAGATGAATATCCAAATGGCCGGCGACCTGCGCGCCCACGCCGACGTAATTGCTGAAATCGGAGAGGTGGCTGGCCAGCAGGCCGAGATCAATCCGAGTCGCGTCGCTCGGTCCGGTTGAATGCGGGTTGGTCAAAGTCAGGGCGACATCCACTTCACCTTCGGCATGGCCTGAGAGGCTAATGCTAAAGATCGCGAACCGGGCGTCAGCGCCCAAGCCAGTGCCAGTGACTTTCAATTTGCCGTGAAACGCGGCGTCCTGGAGAAAAACGCCTTTGATGGTCGAGCGCGCGACGCTTCCATCAGTGAACCCGATCTCCGTAATGACTGGGTCAGTTTGGGCCGCCTCGATGGAAATCGAATTGACGATGTTCAACATCGTTTCGAGCCCATCAGCATCCGTGTCTTCGAGCACATCCAACCGGCCGTCGTTGTCCAGATCTTCGCCAGCATCGAGGCGGTTGTTGTGGTTGGCATCCTCGTTAACGTCCGAGTGGTTGTCCGCGTCGAGATCTTCATTGATCGCTTCGAGGCGGATGCCAGCGCTTGGAACTGTGGCGCCACTGCTATCCGTCGTGGTGGCTTGAGCAAAGCGAATGACTTGATTGAGCGGCAGCGTGCCCGTGCCGGTATTGAATGTGCCGGTCAATTGCGTGTTCATGTACGCGATCAACTGGCTGAGCGTCGTGAACGTGCTGGTCGTTCCCTGGGAGAGGTTGACCGTGAACCGCTGGCCGTCATTGAGGTTGATGACGAACGTCGAGTTGGCTGACAACCGCCCGTTCGAGGGAGGCGGAACAACCGTTGAGCCGAGCAACTGCGGCGTTTTGGCCGCGTTAAAATCTATTCCGAGCGTGAAGCTCAACCCGAGATCAATGCTCATCCCGAGCGTGCCGTGGGCGGAAACCTCCGCCAGATCCCCGAGCACCAAACCGCTGTCGACCGAGAAATCAGTCGACGTCGAGTAGCTGTAACCGAGCGCGAACGCGAAAGTCAGCGTCTTGGTTGCCGAATCATAATTAGGCCGCAGATCAAACGTGATTGGGCCGGGGCCATCCGGGTCGAGCAGGTCCTCGAGCTTGGCCAGCAATTCCTGGAGAGTCGGGAATTTCGGAATGCTGATCCCGGTCGAGTTCCGCGAAAAACCGAGCTGGGTGAAAATCGCGCTGGCAGCGTCGCCTTGAATTTCGAGTTCGCTCCCCTCGACCAATTGCAGAGTCACCTGGCCGTTGCCGAGCGCCGCGCGCACTTTGACAGTCTGCCCTGCGGCAGTGAACGCCGCGCTGATCTGCGTATTCAAATCGTCGACCAAATCTTGGAGCGAATTGTTGGCCGAGGTGAGGGCGGAAGAAAGGGTCACGGTGACGGGCGCGCCACCGTCAATGACGAGCGAGAAGTCGGCGCTCGACGTCAATCGGCCGAGCAACAGGTTCGCGCTGGGAGAACCATTGCCAGTCGATGCGGTCAGCCGGACATCAATCAGGTCCGCGAACACGCGATTGAGGAAGGCCTGCGAAAAATCGATGAGCTCGCCGACTTTTTTGCCGCCGGTGAATGGGACTTCCACATTGAGCAGATCGGTATTCTCGAAATTGCCCAGCGTGGTCAGCAAGCGGCGGAGTTCACCGAGCATTTCCTGCGGTGACCAATTCAAGAAATCCAACAGGATCGCGGCCGGACCGCCACTCGGGGCATCGAGTTTCACTTTCAACGGCTGGGCAATGTCGGGCCAAACCAAGGCGAGATTGATCGTGCCGAAATCGAAGAGCGGTTCGCCGTCCAGCCCGATCGCGCTGATGGTGAAATCGCCCGTCAAAGTCACGTCATCGCGAGTCGGATCGCCTGTGGGCGGCGTCACGTGGAAGAAGGCGGCAGGACTATCGAGCAACTCAAAGACACGAATCTTTCCGTCGGGCACGCCGGTGATGTCATCGGGCTGTCCTTCGACAAACTCGACTTGGAATTGAACCGCCGAATCGACCGAGAGCGTGGCCCCGTGCAATTCAACGCCGAGGAATCCAAAATGACCCGTGGCATTGACCAATCCCTGGACGTGCAGGTTGGAAATAGTCAGGCGGGAAACGGTCGGACCACTGTGGGCCTTGAGGAAAAAGCCGTTGGTGTCGACGCCGAATTGGGTGTCCAATTGAACGTCAGCGCTGAAATCCAAGTTCCCCTGCAGGGTAATCAATCCGCCGAGCAGCTCGCTGTCCAGCGCGGCGTTGCCCCCGAGCGTCTTTCGGATCTGGACCGTGTACGTCTGCGTGCCGGGATCGTAGGTGACGTTGCCGAGGATGGGATCGAGCGCATCGAGCGCGTCCCTCAATTCCGTCGCGGTCATTGAGGAATTGATCAATTGTTCGAGCGAGAGGGCGCCATCTCCCGTCTCGAAAAGTCTGCGCAGGATTCCAGTGACGCCTTCGTTGAAAAAGTTCGAGATCCCAGAGTCGCCTTGATCCTCGGCCGTTTCGGTTTCGTCGGCTTCCCCGGAGATGGTCGAGAAATTCGCGCCGCTCAATCCGCTTCCCAGGCTGGTCCCGAAAACCGGGATCGAGTCGCCCAGGCCGGATTCGTCCGTTAACGTGAGGCTGGCATCGCCCAAGGCCAGGAGGCCGTCCCCAACGGCTCCAGCCACGGCCACGGCGCCGGCATGATTTTCGACCGGCGCTTCCACATGATTCGTTCGGACGCGCTCCCTCCCGAGGCGGTGAAGCGTTCCGGCGGCGTTGTGCGTGACCGTTGCGCCCACGGTGTGGCCGGCGAATTCCAGGACGTCCGCCCCACCCGCATCGCCCTCGAATTGGATTCCATCCGGAACAACGATTTGCCCATTGGAAGCATCGACAATCAGGCGATCGTCCCCGCCACCTGTGTGAATCACGATCCGGCGAATCGCGGAAACCGGGAGAGACCTGACGGTCGTCCCATCGACAATGATATCGAGCGTGGGCAACGCATTCGGGTTGGCCGGTTCGAGCCGCAACCGAACGGTGTTGGCCGTGTCATCGGTGTCGACGCGGACGGTTTGGCTGGCGAACGCCGCTGTGCGGGCGGAGGAAAGTTTCCAAACGCCGCGCCCCATCGTTCCAGCAACGAGAACATCGTCCACGGTCGAGTAATCGAGATCCGTGACCAGCACATTCGGAATCCCAGCGCCGAAGCGGGTCCAAACGGGCCGTTCGCCGCCCGCCACCGTGAGCTGGGTCAGATTTTGGATCTCGGCTTTAAAGACTCCACCCAACACGCCGACGATCAACACTCCGTGATTGGCGTCACTAAGAAATTCGACGCTTCGAAATTCCCTCGAGAGGCCAGCGAGATTTTGAGTGATGTTGGTCCAATGCTGGCCTGCGTCGGTGGTGAACCACACATGGGCCTGGTCGACCGCCATCGCTCGGCTCCAGTCGTTCGGATCAAGAATGATGTCCCGAATCCGGACCGCCCCCGCGACGACGAACGTTGTCCAATTGCCCGCCTCCGAGCGCACCCTCATTTGGTTCCAGCGCGCCTCGTAAATCACGTTGGGCGCATCAACGCCAGCTTGCCTGCCTCCATAAGCCAACGCCGTGATTCGCGAGGTAGGAACAGGCCCGGGCATGAGCGTGGTCAAATCATCGATGACATCGCCGTGGTCCGCGCCCATGCTTTCGTAAAGATCGTCCAAGCCAAAAATCAGCCGGTCGGGATCGACCGCATTCACGGCAATGGGAATGTTCGGAAAAACACGGCCAGTGCCATCACGCAGATCAATGCCAGCTAAGCGGCTCAGGCGCGTATTCGCGACGGAAGTGGCCAGCATCACTCGATCGTCCCGGCTCCAAAACTTCAATTGCGGCGTCCGCAGGGGGTGATCCTCACTGCCGTTCAACACGAAGGTATTCGCGCCGGTCACGTTGACGAAAAACGGAGCGTCTCCCAGGACGCTGAGCCCGTTCTCATCGACCACTATTACTTTTTCCGCGGCGGCCAGCCCATGGCCGGCGGAGGTCAGTTCGATTTCGAGTCCGCCCCCAAACGGCGCGGCGCCGGTGATGGGAAAGAACCGCCGCCAAAGTCCCCCTGTCACGTAAGCGCCTGAAAAAGGAATGTCCGCGATGTCGAACGTGTTCGCGTCGATGCGCGTGACTTGAACGATCTTGCTCGAGGCCAGCCCTGGAATGCCAGCCACGTCCGATACTTGCACCCAATCGCCGTTGTTCAGCCCGTGCGCTGTGGAAGTGATCCGCACGCGGCCGGCGCCGTTGTTGACCACATTGGAAATGCGAACCAGAACGGGATTCGTCTCGTGCGCGGCGGCGTCGTAGGTGCGCCGGAAGAACACCTCGAAATTATTCGACATCAAATAGCGCGTGCCCGTTCCGTCCGCCGCCACATAATTCCCGTCGCCCCAAGTGATCCCTGTCCACGCGGTCGACCCGGGGCTGTTTTGCGCGATGACAGAATTGTCCTGAGTGCCGCCGAAAATCGTGTCGTTGAATGAATCCCAAGCGATCGACGCGCCGAACTCGGTGATGGCGAGATTGCCATTCAGAGAACTCCAACGAATGGTGTTGTCGCTGCTGCGCGGATTGACCAGGCGCCAAATGCCGCCGTCGCTGACTTCCAAAATCGAACCGGCGGCGGTCGACCGGTCGAAAATCATCTGGCGGGAATCCGGATGCGGCTGGGTTCCGCTCGCGCCCGTGCTGACCACTGGAGTCCAGGTGTCTTGTTCGGCGGCATCCGCCACCGCGGTCACTCGGATTTTCTGCGGCCGCCACCAATCTGCGGCCGTGAACGTCAGGAAATTGTTGGCGGGATTGGCGTCGTCGACGGCGGTGATCTGGGCGTTCGCGGCCAGATTCACCTGCACATTGGCGGTGGGCGCGCGATTCAGAATGATCCAGAGGTCATCCGTGCCGTGGCCTTCCACCACTTCATTGTTGCTGTCTGGAGAGAAAACCGTCAGGCCCTCGGTGTTGAAATCGATGATGCTCACTGCCACGACACGGCCGGGCATGGCGGCGGCATTGACGTAATCGGCTTCCGCGGGCCCAGCGGGAGTGAGGCTATGGTAAATCCGTCCACCGTACGGGTTGGCTTCGCTGATGCCATCGCGTGTGGCCAGGACGCGGACGGTTTGCGGGACGTTCCAGTTGGCCGGGGTGAAGGTGAGGAAATGGTTGGCTGGGCTGGCATCATCCACCGCTTGCAAATTGGCGAGCAGGGCCACGGAATCAGCGTGGATTCCAATCAACCCGACGCGCACATCCGTGAGCGGCTGGGTATCGAGCCGCACGGTGTAAGTGTCAGGATGGTTGTCCCCCGGATTGCTTTCGGCCACCAGCGTGAATCCGTCCGTTTGGTCGACGGTCAATCCAGGCAAAGTCGCATCGTTATCGAGGATCCGCACCGTCGCGATCGGCGCGTTCAGATTGTTGAAGCGCAAATCAGCGCTCTCAATCCGGTGCAGAACAAAACCGAAATGGATGCGCGTCTCGTCGATGCCGTCGTCCACCGCCGTCACCTGGACCAACTGCGGCACGTTCCAGTTGGCGGGCGTGAAGACGATGAAATTGCGCCCGGCATTGGCGTTGTCCTCGACCGTGACTTGATATTGCGAATTGAGGAAGTTGCCCGAGAACCCGCCGACTTGGAACACGACCCGCACATCAACAGTCGGGGCCGCTTGCAAAACCAATTGGTAAGTGTCGGTCGCGCCCCCTTCTTCGACGGAATTGTCGTCGCCAGTCGGAGTCATGATGAGCCGCGGAGTCGAGTCGGCGACGTTGTAAGGGATGAGCGGCAGATCAGTGGCGGCGCCGAAATTGGCGTCGGCGCTGGCTGTGGTCAACGTGATCAGGCCAGCGGTTCGGAAGTCGCCGCGGAAAATGTTCGGCGGGGCATCGCCCCCGACATAAACGATGTTGGCATCGGTCGGATCGACCACGAGGGACAAATTGTTGGCGGCTTGCCCGCCGCTATTCGTAAAGGGCGCCTGGCCGACTGGAGTCCAGGTATTGCCTGAGTTGGCGGAACGCCAGACAGCGACCAAACGCTGGTTGGCATCGGCGACCGCGGCATAGAGAACATTAGGCGCGGCAGGCGTGACTCCGAGCCGGATCCGCTGCGAAAACTTGATCGTTTCAAACAAATCACCGGTCGGATCGCGCCCGCCATCGTGGTCGTCATCGAACCGATTAAAATCTATCCCGAGCCGAATATTGGTAATGTTGTTAACGCTCCAACTGGCCCCATCCCAAGTCAGCCGATAAATGCCTTTGTGTTCCCACGGGATTTGATCGTCATTCCGGCGGTTCCCGTTCGAATCGAGATTGCCAGAAACCGCGACGTAAAATTCATTGGGCGCGCTGAGATCCGCCACAATGTCGCTGATTGGGCGCGGCACGTTGGACAGGCGGGTCCAATTCGGGCCGCCATTCCACCAGAAGAACCCGCCGCGATTCGCGCTGAGCGGCGCGTTAGTCGGGTTGCCCGTGCCCAAGACAACGAAATTATTCGTGGTCCGCGACGGAACAATCGTGCTGATGGGCAGGTTATTAAATTCGCCGGCAGCATCCATCCGGGTCCAGGTCGTCCCGCCATCGGTCGAACGATAAATTCCCGCCGCGCGGCCACCGGTAAAGCCGTTGCTCGTGTTGCCCGTGCCAGCGTAAACGACCAGATGATCGACTGCGGTGGCATTCGTAACCGCTGCCCCGGCGTTGTCGAATGGGCTGATCGCCAGGGCGCTGATCGCAATTGACTCCAAGTGATTCGTGAGCGGAGTCCAAACTGGGCTCGCCACGCTCGCATCATTCGTGCGCCATAGCCCGCCATTGACCGAACCGACGAAAACGACGTTGGGATTGCCAGGCTGCACCGCGACGGCATGGATGGCGCCGATGGTCGGGTTGTCAGGCGGAACAGCCAGGTTCCGGTTGCCACTGATTCCGTTCGGCCCTTGGTCTTCCCAGTTCGGAAAATTGAAATCGACGAACGGCACCGTCGGGATGAAACGCAACAGGAGGTCGCGGGAATTGTCCGCCAGATCGAGCACGAACCGCCCTGTGCCGAGCGCATTGCTGAAATCGGCCGTGGACAAATTGATTGCGTCGCGGTCGAACCCGGTGATGCCAGTGGTGGTGCTGAGAATCCGCCACGAATACGCATTCCCGTTGTTGAAATTGGCGGCGTCACCAGCGGCATTCGCCAAAGTCAACGAGCGGATCCGAAGGTTGAATGGGTTCAATGGAGTCGCATTGATCGTCAACCCGCCCGTCACGTGAATGGCATCCCAGCCTGGGTCGACCCCTTCGGTCCCATTCACGTCGTTGATTTCCCAAAGGTATTCTTCGGCCCCGCTCCAAATCTCGGGCACAGCGAGATTCATCGTGCCGGGGCTATGGCCTGGAGAAAGGAGATGATTCCCAAGCGGACTGGCTTCTGGCGGAGCCGGCAAATTCGTTTGGCTGTCGCTGGCAGTGGGCGAGAACGGATGCGCGTTTTCGAAGGTCAGGTCGAAGATTTGTTCGGTGGAAGCGGCCGAAAGCGGGAGCGAGGAATTTTCCGCGGGCCCCATGAAGGGCATTTCCAAGGGGCTGTTTTGAGCCGGCGCGAGCGCAGAGGCCGGGGCATCGAGCGGAATGATCAGGTCCGCTGAAAGCAGCACCCGTGGCTCGAGAGCCTCAAATTCGTACATCTGATTGCCGCGCCCGTACACGACGAATTGGTTCCGAACTGTTGAATGTTGGATCGTCCGCGAGTGGGTCGTGGACGATTGATTCTCCGAAGCGCACTTTCTTCGATTCCCAACCGAAGTAAAGTCTCGAATTCTTTTTTTTTATTTTTTGGGAATGTGGAGATCAGCCAAAAATCCACAGCGCCAGATCTACAACAAAAACCTGGCCCAATGTTGAACCCAAAAAGTTTCAAATTGATTTCAGGCTTGCTGACAACGGGAACTTTTGTTCCATTCCAACAGAGCCGAAATGTGGCGCAGACTGACCAACAATTTTTAATGACGATGCCGTTCGCCACTCCTCCCGCGCGGCGCGTCTTTGCGGCATGAATGTCCCAGTTTACTTCCTCGCCCAAGCAGCTGACATGCAGCTGACGTACCTTTGGAGCCGAGCCCCGATCGAGGGCAAGGCCATCCTGGCTATCTTGGGCTGCTTTTCCATTTTCGCATGGTCGATCATGGCCTCGAAAGCGCTTCAAATGCGCCGCGCGAAGAAAATGAACTATTACTTTCGCCAGGAATTCCAGGCCCAAAAACAGGTCCTGACGATTTACGACCGGCGCGTTCAAGTCGATGGCTGCCCCCTCTTCGCCGTCTATGAAGAAGGCTGCATGGAGCTGAACGCTCGATTGAAAGCGGCGCCGGAGGAGGAACGACGCCGATGGATTTCTCTCAAAGGAATCGAACATGTCAAAGGAACGCTCGAACGCGCGGTGTCGCAAGAGTCGCTCAAACTGGAATCGGGCTTGATTCTGCTGGCGATTGCGGTAAGCGGCGCGCCGTTCCTCGGATTGCTCGGCACCGTCTGGGGCGTGATGCGCGCTTTCGGCGATGTCGCCATGCGCGGCGCAGCGGACTTGCCGACGCTCGCGCCCGGCGTGGCAGCGGCGTTAATCACCACGGTCGGCGGGCTGCTGGTCGCGATCCCATCGATGTTCGGGTACAACTGGCTCGTTCATAATTTGCGGGTGATGACGGTCGAGCTCGACAATTTCGCGCAGCAACTCGCTTCCAAGATGGAAACGGAATTCCTCCGCGACGACGACGTTCGGTTGGAAGTCTGAAGGGAATTTTAACATGCGCCGGTTTTCCCAACGAAATCAGCTAGTCACGCTCAGCGACATCAACATTACGCCGCTGCTCGATTTGGCGTTCGTGCTGCTGATCATTTTCGTCATCATTTCTCCCGGCATCCGGTCGAAACACGAACAAGGCATGGAATTAAACCTGCCAAAAGGCGGCTCGACCGATCGCAAAGTGGACGATCGCGACGTGATGGTTGTCAGCGTCAGCCGCAAAGGAGATTACATGCTTGGCAGCCGCCATCTGAACGTGAGCCAAATCGAAAACATTTTGGTGAATGCCCGGAAAAAGAAGCCCAATTTGGTGGTCAACATCCGAGCGGATGAAGATGGGGCTTACCGGCACGTCTTTAAAGTGCTCGATATCTGCCAACAAAACCGGATCGCCGCAAATCTGCGGGGTGAGTCCGAGAAATGACATGGACCCGCTTCAGAAAAAATGCCTGACCGCTTCCCTTTCAGCCCATGGGTTGCTGCTGGTTTGCTTGATTCTGGCCGCGGCATTCGTGAAGCCGACGGACAAACACGATAATCTACCCCCGCTCCAGTTCGTTCCGACAAAATTGGTCAGCCAACAAATTCAAGGGGGAGGCGGTCCGGCGCCGAAAGCTTCCGCCTCGAAACCGAACCTGGCGCCCGTCGCCGAGCCGAAGCCAGCTCCTAAAGTCGAAACCCCTCCGGCTCCAAAGCCGGAGCCACCCAAACCAAAGCCCGAGACGGTCAAGCCGAAAGCCATCGAACCGGAAGTGGTCGAACCCAAAACAGAATTGAAGCCGGAGACGAAACCGGAACCCAAGCCGGCCGTCGAAATCAAACCGGAAAAGCCCAAGAAGAAACCGGAGAAGATCATTCCCAATCTGGACGATCCGGATCCGGCCGCGGAAAAAGCGCTCAAGAATCGCGAACGCGAGAAAGCCAAGCAGGCCAAAGCCGAAGCGGATCGGCGGGCCCAGGCCGAACGCGAGGCTCGCGAAAAACTGTTGAGCAAGATCGAAGGCGACCTCAGGAATAATTTGGGCAAATCGAGCACGAGCATCGAGTTTCCCCCGGGACTGGGCGGCGGCGGCGAAGCCTTTGCCTATTACGGCAGCGAGATCAAACGGATTTATGACGATGCGTGGATCCGGCCTTCCAATGCATCGAATTCTTCCGCGACCGCCATCGTCGAAGTGACCATCGAATCCGGCGGGCGGGTCCGCTCGAGTCGCATGATCAAACCTTCGGGCGATGCGGATTTCGATCGCTCCGTCCGGCAAGCCCTTGACCGAGTTCGCAAGGTTCCGCCGTTTCCGGAGGGGGACAAAGATCGCGAGAAAACTTTTCGGATTAATTACAACCTCAAATCAAAAGAACGTTTTGGATGAAATTCAAAATCGCCGCCGCTACCACTCTGGCCGCGCTTTGCCTCCGCTGTTTCGCCGCCGAAGATATTATTATCACGGACACCGCCAAAGGCCTGAAGCCGATCCCGATTGCTCTGGCCGGGTTCACTGGCGAAGCCGCGGCCGTGTTGAAATTTGATCTCGAGGTCATGGGGTTCGAGGCGGTCACGCCTGAAAAGGCGCAATTCCTCGCCACCGGCAACAACAGCGATCACGTGGAAGGCCGGCTGGTCGATCAAGTCAGCAAGACGCAGCGTTTCGGCAAACGCTACAGCGGTGGAAACCTCCGGCTGCAAACGCACGCCTTTGCCGACGAGATCGTCCAAACGCTCACGGGCAGGCCTGGCATTGCCCGCACGAAGATTGTCTTCAAGGGACAAGCAGGGGGGAACAGCGAGATTTACGTCGCCGATTACGACGGCGCGAATGCCATCGCCGTGACCCAAGACCGTGCGATCGTGGCGTCGCCGTGCTGGACCCCAGACCATCAAGGATTGTACTACACATCCTATCGCGGAGGGTTCCCGGATATTTATTTTCACAATTTGGCCACCGGCGAGCGGACGGTTTTCGCGAAGTTCCCCGGCTTAAACACCAGCGCCACGGTTTCACCGGATGGCCGGCGCGTGGCGATGATCTTGAGCAAAGCTGGCAGCCCGGACCTGTACGTGGCGGACCGCGACATGTCGAATTTGAAGCGGCTCACGACCACGAAAGAAGACGAGTCATCCCCGTGCTGGGCGCCCGATTCCAAAACGATCTGCTTTGTTTCACGCACGAGCGGCCGGCCCTGGCTTTACAAAATTTCCGCCGACGGCGGCGCCATGCAACAGATCAAAACGATCGGCGCCGCAAGCGTGTCGGAGCCGTCGTGGTCGCCGGACGGGAAAGCGATCATTTGCACCGCGATGCGCGGGCAGTTTCAGCTCTGCATCGTCGACGCGAAAGGGGGCACGGCGGAGGACTTGATCGCGGGCGAGGACCCTTCCTGGGCGCCGAATTCGCGCACGGTGATCTTCACCAGGACAGTGAATCATCGGCCGATCCTCTCTTTGCTTGACGTGCCGACTAAACGTTATAAGGATGTGCACCTGAGTTTGGGAAGCGCTTCACAAGCCGCTTGGGCCAAGTGAAACCTTCCGCAGCGTAATTTTAAAATCCCAACCATGAAACGCTCCAATTTCCTTAGCCTCCTGCTCCCTGCCTTGCTCTTGGCCAGCGCGGTTTCCGGCTGCAAAAAGACGCCGGTCACCATCACGCCTATTCCCGGGACAGGCCAGGTCGGGCCCGAGCGTCCAGGGAATATGATCACCCCGGGCGGCACTCTGCCGGGCGGGAATGCCAGTGGAGCAGATGCGCAAGGCAATCAACCGCTCAGCGATGACCGCGACATCCCAGCGGGGTTTTCTGCCAATCGCGACCAGTTCAAGGAGCAGACGATTTATTTCGATTACGATCGCGCGGTGGTTAAAGACAGCGAAAAGGGCAAGGTCACTGGCGTTGCTTCTTTCCTCAAGAATGAGGCGGCCACTCATGTCCAGATCGAAGGCCATTGCGACGAACGCGGGACAGAGGAATACAATCGCGCTTTGGGCGAACGGCGCGCTTTAGCCATTCGCGAGGCGCTCTCGGCGGCTGGCGTCGCAGCGGACCGCATTCACACCATCAGCTACGGCGAAGACAAGCCAGCGGTGCAAGGCCATGACGAAGGTTCTTGGAGCAAAAATCGCCGCGGCGAATTCATTCTCCTCCGCCCCAAAGCAGGGCAGTGAGAATTTTGGATTTTAGATTTTAGATTTTGGATTTGAGATTGCGGATTGCCGATTGCTCGCCTAGGACGTTTCTGGACCGCCGATTTCACCTTCCATTGGATCCAAAATCGGCAATCTAAAACCCAAAATTGTTGGGGTCTTTACTTCACCACGCGCCTGGCGTAGTGTGCGCACTGTCCATCGACCACCTTATTATGAATGCTGTTTTAGCCATGCTGAATATGCCGGAGATCGTTCTCCTAGTCCTACTGGCCGTGCTGCTGTTCGGGGCCAAGAAATTGCCTGAGCTGGCCCGCGGCTTTGGGCTGGGAATCAAGGAATTCAAAAAGGCGACGCGCGAGGTGACAGACGAGATCGATTCCGCCACAGACCTGAATGCGCCGGCCAACCGCCCGGCCTTGCCGCGCGAACAGGCCGCAAGCACATCGAACCCCGCTAACGCGACCGCTCAAGCTCCGCGGAAAGCTTAATTCGATCGACTGCTATGGCGACGGAGGACGCGCATCTCGATCCCGAGGAGGAGGAAGGTGGCCCAGTAAAGCCATTCCTGGATCATCTCGAGGATCTGCGCTGGGTGCTGATCAAGAGTCTTTCGGCCCTTGGCATCGCGATGGCCGCATGCATGGGCGGCGCGCCGTATCTGGTTTCCCTCTTGACCTGGCCGAAGGACCACGCTGGCCTCGGCATTAACATCGAATGGCTCGGCCCGATGGGCGGAGTGACCGCTTCGATGAAAATCGCTTTTTGGGGCGGGCTGCTCCTGGCGTTGCCGTTCATCCTCTATTTTGTCGGCCAGTTTGTTTTGCCGGCGTTAAAGTCGAAGGAAAAAAGATATTTCATGTTGGCGTTCGGAGTGGGCGGCGGGCTTTTTATTTTCGGCGTGGTCATCTGTTACTTTTTCGTGCTCTCGCTCTCTCTGTCGGGAATGGCTTCGTACAACCGGTGGCTTGGGATTCACAGCTCGGTTTGGCGGGCCGAAGATTATTTTCAATTCGTCATCGCGCTGATGCTTGGAATGGGGTTGAGCTTCGAACTGCCTCTGTTGCTTCTGACGCTCGTGAGACTCGAGATTCTCCCGCACGATTGGCTGGTGAAAGGCAGAAAATATTTCTTCTTCATTAACTTCGTGGCCTGCGCGTTTATTACCCCGGATTTTCTCAGCACGTTTATCCTGGTGGTCCCGACGCAAATTTTGCTCGAGATCTGCATTTGGATCTCCCGTTCGTGGGACAAACAAAAGCAAATCGCGGCAAAACTGGCAGAACCACCCGCTCCAGCCCAGGAGGATGGCGTCGCGCCATCGTCAGATTAGGCCAATTCCCCAGTCAAAAAAACCAGTTCATCCCCACCATGAACATGTTCGTGTTCAGCCCAGGGTCAGGAGATTGCGTTCGTCCATTCGAAACGTGAGCTAACCGATACTGGACGCTCAGGGCAGCGTTCTCCGAGAAGAAATACTGGACGCCAGTCCCGAGTTGGAAATTGAGCTGCACCGAACGGCTCAAATCCGGCGCGCCAATATCCGTCAGGGCCAACCCGCTTCCCAAATCCACGAACGGTGACCAGTGGCCGGCTGGCAGGAAATTGTAACGTAAAACCGGCAGCGCCCCCAGGATGTAGCCATTGTCCGGAGCGATCTGTTTGCCTCCGAAGATTTCCGCCCGCAATTCCCAGTTCCCCTGATACCAGCGGTCTTCTCCCATCAACTCGCTGAAGACCCAGCCGTAGTGAACGGATGTCAGAAGAAAATCGTGTTCACGTCCTCCGCCGAAAATCAGCATTCCTTTCGCGCCGCCAAAATCGATTCCGGCTTCTTGCGCGCCACTGGCCAGAGCTCGTTCAGCGGCGTCGCTCGCGTCGGGGTTCCCATTCTCGTGCAAGGTCGCTTCGGCATGGAGCGGGAGATGCCGAATCAATAACGGCGCATGATCGAATCCATCATCGCCGCGACCGGCCCGAATGGAACAAAAAGCGCCAAGAACCAACCAGAAGGAATATCGCCTCTGCATGCCCGGAAAGAGTTTGGGGGTGAGAATGCCAAAGTCTTTCCAATCTGCAAGCTGTGTGTGAAAGCGCGCAGCAATTTTCGTTTTGCGGAGCGCGGCTGTGCGACAGGCTTTGCATCGATCGACAAGCGCGGCCGGGAGCGCCGGCCGCAGCTCGTCGATTGCAGGAGTCACCTCGCTTTAGAGCAAACCCTGAATGAGAGCTCGTTCTTCCGGCTTGAGCCGCTCCAAGGGGATTTGCCGGACCAGCGTGCGGGCAAGATTTGTTTCGCCGTTGGCGGCGCGAACAGCGGAATGGACCGCTTGCCAACCCGGCCGAACCGCTCTCCAATCGACCGGCAGATCGCGCAAGAGGGCTTCGGCCGCGGCGGGTTGTTCGGACTTGAGCAATGCCAAAGCCAGCGTGGCGCGATATGCCAAGACGCTGGGATTTTGTTGGACGAGTCGTTCCGCCGTGTTTTTGGCTTGAGGAATGTTTTCGCCCAACAACAGACTCAAATAGGCCAGGTCGTTTTGCGGCGCGATTTCTTGGGGAAACCTGCTCGTCATCTCGCTTAAAATCTGCCGCAACTCACGCGTCTGGCCGGATGCTTCAGCAATTCGAATGAGGCCGGCATACCCTTCTCGAGCAAGGAACGGGCTTTGCCGCACTTCGCGGTACGCTTTCACAGCCTGCGCCACGGCGCCAATGCGCTCGCAATAGATCGCGAGGTACAGCAGGGCCGGCGGCTGCAAATCAACCGAAAGCTGTTCAATGCGCCGCCACTGCAGCGCGGCCCGTTCTGGCTCGTTCAAAACGGTGGCGCTGCGAGCGAGGTAAAGTTCGCGGAGGAGCGGCTCGAGCAGGTCGTCCGCCTTGAGCGTTTCCTGAATTTCCTGCCATTTTCCCAGGCCGGCCAAGGCATCGAGCCGGACGAGCAGCAGGTTGCGCTGTTGTTGCGCTGCGCTCGCGGGCGGCGGCAGCTGAAGGGTGGCGTTAAAGAGTTGGCGCTGGTTGAGCCACCGGCCGAGCGCCAATTGCTCGGCGGCAGTCTGGCGGCCTGCGGCTCGAACCGCATCGCTCACGAGCTTGTCTCTCTGCTCTGGCGCCGCCTTCCAGTCCAAGGCGAGGCGCAGAACAAGTTTCTCGGCGGAGCTTAAATCGGGACGTTCCACAAGGCTGGAAAGGTCGCGCTCTTCCGACGCCGAAAGATCAGGCAGCTGCACCGCGATCCGAAGGGCTTCCGACCCGATGCTGTTGGTGGCTTGGGCTAAATTCAAAATGTTGCGCTTCCCAAGCCGCGCTTCATCTGGGTTTGGGGAGGCTAACAACAAACGGGCGAGGTACAGCCCTGCTTCGGCATTCGATGGCTCGGATCGAATCGCTCGCCGCGCCAAACGGACGGCGCCGGGATAATCGCCGCTGAGCAACAAGAAATCAGCGCCGATCAGTTGGTTGTCGATCGCCTCGGGTTGGTGCTGCGCCAGCCAGAGGACTTGCTTTTCTGCCAAATCCAACCTCTTGAAACGAAGCGCGAGCCTCGCGATTGCGCGACGATCGTCCGGGGTCGCCTTATCCATCGCCAACAGCTGATCCCAAAACGGAAAGGCCTGTTCCTGTCCAAACCCCGAATAAAGGCCGGCGACAGTCCGGATCGTTTTCGGATCATTCGGGTTTAACTGGTACGCGCTCTGAATTTTTGCGAACACAGCTTCCCATTTCTCCTCCTTCATCAGCCTCTCCGCTTGCGCGATCAAACGCTGGGCTCGCCACGATTTGAGACCGCGGTAACCCGGCTTGGCGAGCCACGCGGCGCCACCTAAAGCCAGCAACAGGAGCAGAGCCAGAATCAAACGTTTCATTTGGCGGCTTACGTTTTATCAACCGCCGGGCGCGCGTGAATCATTTTTTGGAGCATGCGCTGGAATTGCTTTTCGGCGCCGTCCGCGCTCTCACGGCTTTCGATCACCACCTCAACCACCTGCTGGCCCAAATGCCGGCGGCCCTCGACGACCGCTTGTAAACGGCTCCTCCTGCTCATGTCCTCAACCGCGCCGGCGGCCTGCACGCGCGGCAGACGCTCCTCCCATAAACAGAAGAATGCATAAAACTTCTCCGGCCCGCGCTCGAAAACGTATTTGCGATACGGCAAATCGAGCGCGCCGATCCGCAGCACACCGGCGCCAAGGTCGGCTTCCAATTGCAAACCGGAGGCTGGCAAACAAATGGTTGGCGTGTGGTTGCGCGCGAGTTGCGCCGAGGCTCGGCCGGGCGCCCAGCGGAAAGCGTAAACCCACCATTGGCCCGCTTCCGCTTTGGCATGGGCAAATTTGCCTTCATTGAAACGCAAGACCAGCTGGATCTCTTCGGGAATCGGCTGAAACACCCAACCGGCCTCAGCAGGCCACGCGATTTCCCACGCGGGCTGACGAACGTAATTTCGTTCGTGGCTTCGATACCAAGCCATCGTTGCCACTTCCGCTAGCACGAGCCAGCCGGCGAAATACAAAGTCCATCTTCGCGCTGAGAGGGGGTTTGCAAACGAGCACGCCGCGTCGCCAGCGTTGATGGTCCGCGACCTATCAGCCTTCGCATTCCGCCGCTGCAGCAGGTGAGCCGTTCCGAATAAAACGATCAGCGTCAGGCCCAGCACCACATAACCCGCGGGATCATGCCAGGCCAGCAGCGCGCCGGCGCCACCGGCCGCATTCGTCCACGCCAGAAAAAAGGTTCGAACCACATTGAAGGAAAACGCGGCGAGAGTTCCGATGACGATCAGCCAGAGGCGGCGCCCGATCTGAAGACGCCACAGTTCGCCCAAAAAAACCGCGGCCATGAGCGTCGCCTGAAAGGACCGAACGCCGCTGCAAGCTTGATTAATCCCGAGCGGCCCATTGGCCAAAATCAAAACGTTCCCTTGCTGCGCCGCGGGAATCCCGCCCCAGTGCAGGAGTTCGACGGTGATTCCGGCCACGGCGCGCATGAGGCCTTGCGTGAGCCGTTGTTCGAGCGGCGTTGGCCATGGCACAGCGGTCGCGAGCAAAACCAGCGGCGCCGTAAAATGTGCGGCCCAGCGGAGACCGCCGCGCATGGCGAGGAAAGATAGCGTCGCGAGCAAACCAAGAAAAAGATAAGCCCAGCTGACGAGCCGCCAATCCGGGTTCGCCACTTCGATCAGCCGAACGGGGAGAAACAGAAAACAGGCGGCGCCAAAGAGGAGGCGGCAGCCAAGGCGCCGGGGTTCGGAGGCGATCGATGGAACGGCGGGGCGGTCCTGCCATCGCTTCCAAAATAAATAGCACGCCAAAAATGGCACGCCCCAGCCGTAGGCGTATTGCGCGTTGATGGTCCACTCCACCCGCCATTGATCGATCGCGCGCGCCCAAAGAAAGCAAACCGCAGCCGCGCCCCACCACAACCAAATGGCCGGGGCTTTTCTTAAATGTTCTGCTGGTGACAAGGCAACGTTCATTTCAGCGCATCAGGCATATCAACGGCGCTTCATAGGATCATCGAAGCCGCAGCTTGCCATGTTTTCTTTCCAGAAATTGATTTCCGAGGCCGCTATGCAACTGTTTAGAGTATGCAGAGGAAAATCAAGAAAACGGCAACCCGGAATGGCCGTCCGGCAAAGCCCCCCCGAAGAACTCCCCGAGCGAGCACGTCCGACATTCTGGCCGCGCCACCACGGCCGCGCGTCCCTGCGAAGTGGAAAGAACATTGGGACCGGCTCGTTCGCTGGCGCGATGAATTTACTCGGCGCAAAGGGCAACTGACTCGCGATGCTCAATCCGAACAACAGCCGGTCAGCCTGCACATCGCCGATGCCGGGACGGACGCTTACGATCGGGATTTTGCGCTCACCATGCTGAGCTCCGAGCAAAATGCGCTTTACGAAATCGAACAAGCTCTCGACCGGATCAAGAATGGCAGTTATGCAGTGTGCGAGCTGACTGGAAAACCGATCGAGGCAAAGCGCCTCAAGGCGATTCCTTGGGCCCGCTTTTCCGCGGAAGCGGAGAAAAAGCTGGAAAAACAAGGCGCGATCAATCGGGCCAAGCTCAACCCGATTGAATCCATCTCCAAAAAAACTCCGCGGCCCGAACGAGAGGAAGAATAGTTGTTGGGACGTGGCGGTCGTCGGGGCTGGGCCGGGCGGCGGCGCGGCGGCGTTTCATTTGGCCCGCCGAGGCGCCAAAGTCATCCTCCTCGAAAAGGCTGCTCTGCCTCGTTATAAAACGTGCGGCGGCGGTCTGCTCGGACGGGCCTTTCGTCATCTTCCCTTCGCGATCGATCACGTCGTCGAGCGATCGTGTTTCCGCGCAGAGCTGAACTGGCCTTGGCCTCCGCTCCATTTCGAAACCGAACGGCCCACGCCCATTGTTGCCATGACCATGCGATCGACCTTCGACGCTTTCATGGCTTCCCAAGCCGAACAATGCGGCGCGCACCTCGAGTCGAACTGCCCGGTCACGGCTTTAAAAAGGTCCGACTCGGGAGTGGAGTTGCAAACGATCGAGGGACCTGTTCAAGCACGGTTCGCCATCATCGCGGACGGCGCACACAGCCGGACGGCCCGCGCGGCGGGATGGCCAGAGATTCCACGATTGATCCCAGCGCTCGAACACGAGATCACCGTGTCCGAAAAAGATTTCGAACGGCTAAGTCGAACCGCGCGATTCGATCTGCAGTTCCCCAGGCATGGGTATGCATGGGTGTTTCCCAAACGTGCTCATCTCTCGGTCGGCCTCCTTTCGATGAGGCCGGGCCGGGTGAATCTCCCGCAGTCATTCGAACGATATCTAAGCCAGTTGCGCCTCGAGAAAATTTGCAGTTGCGAACGGCATGGGCACGTCATTCCCGTCGTTCCTCGGCCAGGCGGCTTTGCTCGAGGGCGCTTGCTCCTGGTGGGCGATGCTGCCGGTCTGGTTGACCCAGTCACAGCGGAAGGAATTTCCAACGCGCTTCACACAGGTGAATTGGCCGCCGCGTCGCTCCTCGAAACCGGCTTCAATCCCGAAAAAGCTGGAGCGCGCTACGAGAATAAAATCCGTCAAGGCGTGCTGCCAGAACTGAAAGCAGCGGCATGGCTGGCCTGGCTCTTATATGAAAAACCAAAAGCCGCCAGTTGGTTCTTCCGAAATCACGGGGCGCGTTTGGCCGAGAAGGTCACTGATATCACGCTCGGTCAGGCCACCTATCGCGAAGCGCTGACGAAACCGTTCTACTATTGGAAATTGCTGGCCAAAATGTTTGCAGGAAAATCGCAGCCGCCGAAGTGGTAGCCGCCAGTGTTGGCAGCCGCCAGCGCGAGGAGGCGAGTTGCATGCATCAGTTCCAATGCTTCCTCCGCCTCATGACTTCGGCGGCTACATCAACGCTGGGTCCGCCTCATCACTTCGGCGGCTACATTGATTCGGCTACCGCAGCCCGCAACACCGCTTCGAGCGCTTCGTCTTGGCGCGGGAAAATCGTGCGGAGGTCCAGGCGCAAACAGTCGCCGGTAATGTAACCGATCACCGCTGGTTTCCCGTGCCGCAAACGCTCCGCCAATTCTTTTACTGAAGTCGCCTTCGGAACCAGGTCGAGCGTGACCGAGCGAACAACCGCTTTCGGCAATGTGCCGCCGCCGATTTTTCCTTCGCCTGTCCCGACGCTGATTTTCAAAGGCAAATCCTTCAAGTCCGCCGCCAACCGTTCGGCCCGCTCGCGCAACCCCGTCTCCCCTTGCGAAAGCATCTGCAGAATCGGAATCTGCTCGAGCGCCTCGGGCTCGGTCTGCGCCCGCAGATAAATCTCCGCGGTGGCTTGCAGAGCCGAAAGGATCAGCTTGTCGCAGCGCAACGCGCGGAAGAACGGATTTTTCTTCAGCGCCATGATGAGTTCCTTCTTTCCCGCGATGATGCCTGCTTGCGGTCCGCCAAACAATTTATCACCGCTGAAACAGACCAGGTCGACCCCGCGCCGGATTGCTTCGGCAGGCGTTGGTTCGTGTTCCACCCCGGCGAATCGCTCCGTCGCAACAATCGCTCCGCTGCCCAAGTCTTCCACGAACGGAATCCCATGCTCGTGCGCCAAGGCGGCGACGGCTTCAGCAGGGGGCGCTTCCACAAACCCTCCCATGAAGAAATTGCTCTGATGCACCTTAAGGATAATCGCCGTTCGAGCAGAAACCGCCTTCTTATAGTCCGCCAGAGCGGTCTTGTTCGTCGCGCCCACCTCCCGCAGCTCCGCTCCGCTCGCCTCAAGAATTTCCGGAATGCGAAATCCTCCGCCGATCTGGACCAGTTCACCTCGCGAAATGATCACCTCCTTGCGATTGGCCGCTGTGAAATGCCGCAGGATCAACACGAGCGCAGCCGCGCAATTGTTCACCACGGTGGCGGCTTCGCTTTCACACAGCAGAGCAAGAGTCCTTTCGACGCACGTTCCGCGCGAACCTCGCTCGCCGCCATTCAGGTCAAACTCAAGATTGTTGTAATCGCCCGCGGCCTTCACCAGCGCGTCCACCACGGCCGCGCCGAGCGGTGAACGCCCCAAATTCGTATGAATTAAAATGCCCGTGCCATTGATGACGCTCTGAATCCGTGTCAGACCCACTTCATGGATCCGCTTCCGAATGGACTCGAGGACTTCTTCGAAAGCGGGCACGATTGCCGCCTCGCGAATTTTTTCCAACTCTTCCCGGACTATCTCGACTGCCAGCGCCCGCGCCAGGCTCAGCGGTTCCAAATGCTGCAAAATCTTTTCCACCGCCGGAATGGCCCGGCGGCGGTCTGAATCTTTCGAAATCGCAGCCATGGTTGATAACGCAAAATCTTCCAAACGCCTCCGGCAAATCAATGAGAAAAGACTTCGATTTTCGGTGTTCTCGACGAAACGATCCGGCCGACTTCGACGCGGCAAGCAGTCCGATGCTTTTTCAGCACTTCTAACACCGCCTCGACCCGCTTGGGTGCGACGCACAACAGCATCCCGCCACTCGTTTGGGCGTCCGTTGCCAAAATCTGCTGGGCCTTGCCGACGCCATGCCAGGTGGTGAGCTCGTTGGCGGCTTCCAGATTCTGGCGAGTCCCGCCGGGAATACAATCGCGCTCGATCAAGCGAAATACTTCAGGATCGATCGCCGGCAAATTGTCGGCAAAAATTTCAGCGCCAACCCCGCTGGCGCGGCACATCGAGGCGAGGTGTCCCAGCAAACTATATCCGGTCACGTCCGTGCCAGCTTTGACCAGCCCGCGCTCGCCGAGCTCAGCGCCGGCCGTGTTCAATTGGCTCATCATGCGAATGGCCTTCTTCGCCGTCGCTGCGGAGGTGAGGTTCCGTTTAATTCCCGTTGTGATAATCCCGGTCCCGAGCGGCTTCGTCAGAATCAAAACGTCCCCCGGTCGCGCTGCGGCATTTGTAATCATCCGCCGCGGGGAGACGATTCCCGTCACGGCCAAGCCGTAGATCGGCTCGGGATTGCTAATCGAATGTCCGCCGACCAAAACGCAGCCGGCCTCTTTCACTTTGGCCGCGCCGCCCCGCAAGATCGCCTGAATCGTTTTGGTCGAAATGATCTCCGTCGGCACGCCGAGCACATTCAATGCGGTCAGCGGCCGTCCGCCCATCGCGAAAACGTCCGACAACGCGTTGGCCGCCGCGATCTGTCCGTACAAAAAAGGGTCGTCCACAATGGGCGTGAAGAAATCGACGGTCTGCACGAGCGCGCGATGGCGGTCGATTTGGTACACACCGGCGTCGTCGGCGGTATTCGCGCCCACCAGCAAATTCCGATTTCGCGCCTGCGGTAACCGGCGCAAGACCTGCGCCAGCGCCTTTTGGCTGAGCTTTGAGGCTCAACCAGCGCAGGACGAAAGCGAGGTAAGCTTCATGATTTGTTCGCGTGACATGCGTCGAGAGCTGTTGTCCGCAACGCACCACCGTTTCGCGCGCGTTGCACGCCGAGAGCGTAGTCCGAACGAAATCCGATTCAAAACAAATCCGGCTGCTTGCCAGCGGCAGCACTCGGGACTAAATGAAGAGTGTATGCGCGGACTTGCTGTCTTGCTCTTTGCCTTGGCGATGTTCCCTTCACGCGCTGCCGAAAAGACAGCGCGGGCGAGCCTGTTTTGTCTCTCGTTTCGTTTTGAAAAGGCCAATGCCCGCAGCGGCGGCTTAAGCTCATCACTGGAAATCGGAAGTGAACAGCACGCCACCCCGTTGAATGGCGAGCTCGCGCCCACCTTCGATGACCGGCAACCGACTCACAGCGCATTCATGGTTTTGACGCCGGATGAATCGAGCGATCCGATTGAAGGCCTGATTGGGTTTGATATTCCGCCGGGTGACGATGCCAATGGCAACACAATCTCGGACGTGTTTGAAGTGGATGGCGCAGCGAGCGGCACGACCCAAGGCCTCTTCACGACGCCGATCGATCAAGGAACAGTCCGAGCAACTTGGAACCGCGCGGCTGGATCAACCACCGGCACGTGCAGACTGCAGCTGACCGGATCACAATTCGGAACGTTGCCAGACTTCGTCCATACGTTCGAGATCCTCGAATACAAGGGAAGCCTGAGGTACGAGCGGACGAGCACAAATGCTTTTTCGGGAGTGATCCATCTGACGCAAACGGGTCATGAAACCAATGCTCTGGCTGGCAAGCTCGCGTTCACCCGACATGAAACCAACAAGCTGAATGAAGTGCTCTTCGCTGCCGGCGCCCTCACGAACGCCGCCGCTCAAACAATTTCGTTTGCCGAGGGCGCGCTTGATCGCGATGCGGCCGTCACGACGAATTACTCCGGATTTTTCCAGGTGAACGATGGCGATTTAGAAACCGCGGAAGCAGATTACGCCATTTGGGTGCTCGTGGTCGAGGACCAGAACGATTCCGACCATAACGGCGTTCCCGATTTCAGCGACGAAGTGGCAACTGCTCCAGTGCGGTTATCGCTTGGCAAATCGGGCGCGAGCTTGGCCTTAACCATTCAAGGAAGCGCCGGGAAGAGCTACGAATTGCAAACGACGGTTGCGCTGGCCCCGCCGGATTGGCAGAAAGCAGCCACGATCGTTCTAACCAACGATCAGCAGACTGTGACGCTCACGCCAACCGCGCAAACGCAATTCTGGCGCGCGAAAAGTCAGTGAGGAAAAAAACAGTTGCGGTCCCGAAAAGCCGCACAGCCATTCCGAAACCGCAACTTTCTTTGAACAGTGGTTGCCAGCTGGCAACCTTTCCCACCGGACACCAGGTTCGGTGGACATGGCAAATGTCAGCGCATGCATAAACAAATATTTCTGCGCGGACGATCATTTTGGGACGAACTGGCCCGAGATCGTGGCGAATGGGCCAAAACAAAATGGTAGCCGCCGAGGTGACGAGGCGGACGAGGCATTGGAACTGTTCCATGCTTCCGCCTCGTCACCTCGGCGGCTACAAGCAGTCTTTTAACGATCACGTGGGTCGCCGCGGGTTTTGGGCAAGTATCGCTCGATGCACCCGACGATTTCCTGAACACCCACAGGCTTCGCGATGAAGGGCAATCCGCCGATGCAGCCTTCGCGTGAGGCCACTTCATTCTTCTTCACTGCCGCAGTCAAAAAGACAATCGGCACGCCGCTGAACTTCTCGGTTTGCTGAAATTGCCTGGCGACGGTCCCGCCGTCCACCCCGGGCATCAACACATCCAGGAAGATCAAATCCGGCGAAAAGCTGCGCGCCACTGCCAGAGCCTCGTGCGGATTGTTCACGCACTCGGCGGTGAACCTTCCGGTGTGGTGCAAATTGAGCTTTAAAATCCGGGTGAAACCGACCTCATCATCCACGATCAAAATTCTTTTTCGTTTTGACATCATATTGGTTCCTTTCGTTCTAAATTCAAACGGCGGTGGAAACGGCCGCGGCTTCCGCGACAGGTTCGTTGCTGCAGGGCATGCTGCGGCCTTCGGGACGGTGGGTGCTTGCGAGCGAACTCTCAATGCCATGGATGACCTCATCCAGACTCGCTGGCTTGGCCAGAAATGGAAACCCGTTCAACACTCCGCCGTGTTCCTTGACGCGATGGCGGCTGATGGCCGCGCTTAAAAAGAGGATCGGGAGCTTCTTGAACCCCGGATGCGTTTTAATCTGGCCAACCACATCCCCGCCAGCCATCCGGGGCATGATCACATCCAAAATGATCAGGTCCGGCCGAAACTCACAAACGCTCTTGAACGCGTCTTCCGCCCAATTCTCGACGCGAACTTCATACTGCTGCGTCCGCTCGAGATTTAACTTCAATAGACGAGTAAAACTGACCTCGTCGTCCACCACGAGAATTCGCCGTTTATGCATAATGTTTTCCAAGTTCGATTGTTTGCGGTTCTGCCCGCCGTTCGGTTAACGCCGCCGCCTTGAGCGCGATCGTCACCCGCACTCCGCCCTCAGGGCCCGGACGGATGTCGATCGCGCCGCCGTGCAGTTCGATGATTTTTTTGGTCACAGGCAAACCGAGTCCTGTGCCCGCGCCGCTTGGTTTCGTGGTGAAGAACGGCTCAAATATTTTCGGGAGCTTTTCCACTGGAATTCCGATCCCGTTGTCCTGGATCTCTGTCAGGAGCACCGGTTCGTCCGGCAAAAAGCTTTGGCTGCCGAACGCCTCGCGCAAGCCAGCTGGCAGCCGGTCGCGCGCGGAGGTGCGCACCGTCAATGTGCCGCCATTTGGCATCGCATGAATCGCATTCATGAAAACGTTGATGAACGCCTGTTGGATTTTTGTTCGATCAATCCGAACCTTCGGCAAATCCGGCCCCAACTCGCGAACGGCTCGCACCCGCGACCGGACCAACTCGTAATTGACCAGCCCAAGCGATTGTTCGATCGCCTGGTTCAAACTCTCCTCCGCCATTTCCAACTGCTGCGCAGCGGATAAATTCAATAAATCCCGCACGATCGCGTCGGCGCGCCGAACCGCGTCCCGCATATCTGTTAACACGGCGGCGGACGTTTCATCGGCCGGGCCGCTGCCGGTTAAATAATCGAGTCCCATTAAGATTGTTTGGATTGGGTTCTTGACCTCGTGCGCCACCCCCGCGGCTAATTGCCCGATGCACTCGAGCTTTTCCGCTTGGATCAGCTGCAATTGGGCGGCCTTGAGTTCGACATGGGACGCGTGCAGCTCTTGCCATGTCTTTTTCAGCGCCTCCTCGCTCCGGGCCAGCTCGCGATTCATTTCGAGCAATTCAATGTTCGCTTTGATCAATTTGGTTTCGGTCAGCTTGCGCTCGGTGATGTCCGTCGAGATGCCGCAGATCGCGTAGGGAGCTCCCGCGATATCGCACAACGGAAATTTCACCGAGATGTACGTTCTGGGTTGGCCGTCCTGCACGGCCGCTTCCTCGAACTCCAACGGCCCGCGCGTCTCCAAAACTTTTCGGTCGTTCGCCTGAAAGGCCCAAGCCACTTCAGCGGGAAACAAATCGTAATCGGTTTTGTTGAGGACCCATTCGCGCGTGACGTGAAAGATCTGCTCGAATTGGCGGTTGACCAACTGGTATCGGCCGCGGGTGTCTTTGAGATAAATCACGGCTGTGGTGTTATCGAGGATCGCTTGAACGCGCTCTTCCGTCAGCCGATGCCGATCGTGAATTCGCTTCCGTTCGATGGCGTGTTCGATCACTCGAACCAACAGCCGGCCTTCCGCCTTGGACTTGACCAGGAACTCCGGCCCTCCGGACGCCTGGCGTTCGACGCCGGCCATTTGGCTGGGATCATCAGCCAGCAAAACGACCGGGGCTAATTGCCGGATAAAGGCGACCCCCGGCGTCTCCCACAAAGCGGCATCGATAAGAATCGCGTCGAAGGAATGGCGCTGAAACAACCGCAACGCGTCGAGCGCAGTCGCGCTGAACCGCACTTCAACCCGGGCCGACGTCAGGCTGGTCAGCCGGTCCTGCAATTCACGGCGGAACTTCGGATCTGGTTCGACCGATAAAAGCGAAAGCGCTTTCGGGATGTTCTCATGAAATGAATGCACGGAGAGCTTACGGGCCCGGCGCCGCGATCTTTCACCCTAAAAAGCGAAACTGGAACCACGAAATACACGAACCACACGAAAATAGAAGGCGGTGGAGAGAAGGTGAGTTCCCGGAACGAGAGAATCGTCCGTTTGAGTCAAACCTTGTTCCTTTCGTGTCTTTCGTTCTTTTCGTGGTTTGAACCGCCGGATTGAAGTTCAGAAAAACCGGGGCGTGACGAAGGGAACGAGCAACTGCGCGGACCTGTTCTGGTACTCGAGATTGTCCGGCGCGAGCTGGGCCAGCTTCTGCCAGTGAAAAAATGCGGCGAACCATTGCTTGGCTTTCTCGCTCGCTTCGGCCTGCCGCTCGTGCCAGTAAATCTCTTGCTGGGGAGAAACGGTGAATTCCTCCGGATAAAGCTTTCGGAGACGATCCCAAATCTCGAGCAACACCTGTTTCTTCAGGGCCACGGTTGGCCCGGAAGGCCCGCCTTCGATTTTCATCCCGTAAAGAACCTCCGACAGGAGCCGGAGATCATCGACGGACCGGTTGTCTTGCGGCAACGGGATGAGACAGCTTTCGCCGGTCTTGCGCTGAACCAGGATGCTCTGGCTGTCAGCAATGAACTGGGCTCGGACCAATACATTCGGCCCCCAAACGTGACGCATGGACGGAGTCAGCGGCTCGCCGGTTTCGGTGTTCCAAACGCGCACCGAACCGTCCCGGCAGGTCGTGACGAGCCAGCGCCCTTTCTGGTTGAAAACCGCCTGAAACACTTCGTGCGGGTGTTTCAACACGCGCAGCGATTTCCCAGTCGCGATTTCCCAGATTTGGGCGGTTTTGTCCTCGCTCGCTGTCACCACCCATTTTCCATTTGGGTGAAAGGAGGCCGAATACACGCCATCGCCGTGTTGCAACCGCGTCAATGGCTTGCCCGTCAGCGCATCCCACACCTGCGCGTAGCGGGCTTCGTAACCCGAGTCTTTGCACGCGGTCACCAACAGCAGACCGTCCGGGCTGAACTCGATGTGACTCACGGGCGCCTCGTGGGGCAGTTCGTGCAGCAGCGTTCCAGTCCGGATATCCCAAACGAATGCCGTCGCGTCGGAGGCGGTCGCCAGACGTTCTCCACGCGGATCGAACGCAACTTTTGACGCGACTGCGCCCGGATGCCGGAGCGGTCCAGCGATGCGCGTTCCCGAAGCGGTATCCCACGCCTCCGCGACGTTTCCCCCCAACGTCACCATCCGCGTGCCGTCGGCGCTGAGGCCCGCCACAGAGTTGGTGACGGTGATCGCCGGAAAAGAAACACGATTGCTGCCGTCGAATAATTGCACTCCCAACCGCGAGGTCTTTTGCAACGCCGGGTTGCTAAAAACCACCAGCACACGACCCGCATCGGCGTTCAGAAAAAGATTCGTCACGCGCCCGTCCACTTCCATCGCGCGCGTAATCGCAGCTTTGGTTTTCGCATCACGCAGCTGCACGACGCCATCCTCCACGGTGGCGTAGCGGCTGCCGTCGAGGCTGTAAAAAGATGGGCCAGCCGGAAGCGAGCCGGAATTCGGGGTGATGTCCCACAAACGGCAAATATGGTCCTCACTCGCGACCACCACTTGTGTGCCGGACGGATTGAAAGAGCCGTGAATGATATTTCCCCGATACGTCTTGAACGGAGGCGTGAGCGCATCCCCATTGGCGAAGTCCCACATGCGCGCTGTAAAATCCGAAGTTAGCAACAGCCGTCCGTCCGGACTGAACTCGACGTTCAAAACACTGGCGGAATGCTTCAACGAGGAAAAGACCGGCGCGCCCGTTAGCGCATCACAGATTTGGACGCGACGGGAGTCCTCCGCGGTCGCCAAATACCGGCTGTCCGGACTAAACGCCACGCTAAAAATCCACGACTTGCTCTGAATCGGCTTGTTGAACGCGCGCGTCCATGAACCGACCTCCCACACTTGCGCGGTCCCATCCTCGGCCGCAACCGCCAAGCGCCGCCCGTCCCGGCTGAATTCGACATGGCGAAAAGCGCTTCGCCCAGGTTCATTCGCTGCTTTGTGGTCGACCGTTCTTAACAAAATCCCTGCCTTCGCATCCCAGATTTTAACCGCGCCCGAATTATCATCTCCGCTCGCGGTGGCGATCAGCCGGCCGTCCGGACTGAACCGCGCGCAATAAACGGAAGCATCGTGACGCAACCCTGGAAAGATTTCCTTTCCAGTGGCTCGACTCCAAACTCGCGCGGTGCGGTCTCCCACTCCGGCGCTGATCACGAATTCGCCTCCCGGGCTGAAACAGGCCATCTCGACTTCGCCCATGTGGCCGAGCAAGTGTTGAACCGGCAAATCGCTGTCCGTTTTCCAAACGGTCACTTGTCCGTTCTTCGAGGCGGTCACGACGTATTTTCCGTCGGGACTGAATTCAGCGTGATTCACCAGCGCTGGGTGCGGCCACATCCGCAGCAGTTTCGGGCATTCGTTCAGAATCGTCGCAATCCGCGTCCGGTGAGATTCGGCGAGCACAGGATCGTTTTCTTCGAGCCGGAGCGCTTCCACAAACCACGGCAGCGACCCGAACAAATCTCCTTCCTCCATGGTGCGCGTGCCGTAAGCGACGATGCTTCCGACCTGCCGCTGCCGGGCTTCCGCTTTGCGCCTCAGCTGCAGGTAAAGTTGGTAGCTGATCCCGGCCGCCACCAGCGCCACCACGACCGTAAGGAAAGCCGCTTTGCCCAACAGCGCCATGCGATGTTCGAGAACCCGCAGGCGTTTGACCGATTTGCCCGATTGCAACAGGAGCAAGTCGGAGGTCAGCTCCTCCACGGATTCGTACCGCCGCTGAGGATCGCTTTCGCACGCCTTCAGCACGATTTCGTTAAACTCGCCCAGCGTGCTGAAATCCTCCCATTCCTGAACGCGCGTCGGCAATTCCGGGAAGGCCTGGCGGTCATGCCCGGTGCTCATCTCATAAAACACCTTGCCCAGGCTGAAGATGTCAGCCTGGGCCGTCCCGGGACCCTCGGGCGGCATGAAGCCTTCCGTCCCGACGTACGATTTGGCCGCTCCCAAATCCGTCACGAGTCCAATGTCCGCGAGCTTGGGGATTCCGTTTACAAAAATAATGTTCGACGGCTTGATGTCCCGGTGAATCAGGCCGTGTTTGTGAAGATGCTGCACGGCCGCGGCCAGCGGGATGGCCACTTGGACGCATTCGGCCGCGGGCAGTTTCCCCCGCGCGGACAGCTCCGTTCCCAACGTTTTGGGGACGTACCGCTCGGGATTCACATTGCCGCCGCCAAGCGCGTCATCCCCCAGTTCCATCACATAATAATAAAATCTCGCCTCGTCGTTCCGGCCGATCTGAAGAATATCAATCAGGTTCTCGTGGCTGCGCGAGACCGGCTCGAATTTCATAATGCCGTTGAACTCGCGTTCGTACGGCCGGTCATCCTGGAACGTCTGCCGGTAAACCACTTTGACGGCGCGGTACGTGCCCATGATGTTTCGCGCCAGCCACACGTCACCGTAACTGCCGCTCCCGATGCATCGCACCAATTCGTGGTCCGGAATATGGGCCGGCGGAGGCGGCTTGCCTTCGCCGCCTGCGCCAGTCTGCGTCGGCGTGCGATCTGGAAAATTTCGCGTCACGTGGAATTGACCGATTGTTCCGCTTCGTTCAAGCGCCTTTTGACTTCGCTCGCAATGTGGGCGTATAACGCCGGATTTACCCGATAGAAAAATCCCGTTTTACGGCAGCTGGCCTGAGAAAAAGATTTAGTCTGCCAATTCCCGAACTTCATTTTCCAGACGAGCAAGCACGCTTTGCCGAGGCATTCTTCAATGAGCTCGCGGTTTGCCTGCCGGAAACTTTGGACCAGCCCGGGATCGCAATCGATCTCTTTCCAAAAACTCTGGGGATGACCGCCGCTCTGCAAACGCCGCTTCAGCTTGTCGAAACTATAAATCCCCACGGCGCACGAGAAAACCACGAGCGCAATCAGTTTGCGGAGGCGATCTCGATCCCATTCCGCCATCGCAACGCTAAAGTTGAACCGGGCTGCCTCAAGCGTTTGTCCCAAGGTCACGATCAGTTCCAGCAGCTTTTTCTCCGGCATCCAAGCGCTCAAGTCCGGCACGATCGAAAAGTCGCCCGTCGTCTTTTCCTTTTCCACGCTGTTCAACGAATGATTCATAACCAGACATTCCCGGATGAGAGCATTACGGTCCGGACTGGCGCATCTTTCACGCGCCGGCACGTTTGGCATGCTTCTAAACGATCGGCGCTTTCCAGCCGCCGTCGAAATCGACCGCGTCCGTGAATGGACCGCCCCAAACGCTCTTCGTCCCCACATGTTGCACCAGCGAGGGGACGTGATAATAAACCGGCTTTTGCAGCCGCGCACAAAGCGCCGGCATTTTTAGATCAGGCGGCGCGTCGATCTCGCTCCAATGTTTTAGAAAATATTTCACCGTCGAAATCGAAATCAAAAAGGCCTGGCAGCCGCAAACTCGCCGCGGGTCGGCAATGAACAGATGGTTGCGCCAATCACAAGCAAGCTGCGCGATCTCCGGATTGAATAAACTCGCCAGCGCCACCCGGCGGAGTTTCACCGGGGCCCAGGCTTGGATGTTGTGAAATAAATTTCGATTGAACCCCAAGTCATCTTCCAAAAACAAAACGTAATCCACCTCCCAGTTCAGGCTCTCGCGGAGCGCGCGAAAGGCGGTCTGATCAATTCGCCGAATCGGGTCTTCGAACTCCCCAGCGTCAATCTGGACATGGACCGCGCCGCCCGCCCAATCGGTTTCCCCCAAGGCGCGGAGTGTTTTTTCCCGAACCGCCGCCCGTTTCGCGCATGAAATCATGCAGGCCCGGATTTTTGCCGGCTCCTGAACAATAGCCACGCTGGACGAGCCCGCGCCCAGACTCCCAAAGCGCGACATGCGGCCGTCCCAGCGTTGGCGCAGCTCCTCGATAAACCCGCGGCATTCCTCTTCATGCAGGAAACGATCGACCCGTTTGTTCGTCTGAAAGAGATTCCACTTGTCCAAATTGCGATGTTGGAACACCAACTCGCCGGAGAAGTCGTGCTGCCCCATCGCCGGGCCGCGCGTTTCTACTCCTTTTGCCGGCATGGCGTAAGGCGCGCCCAATTTCCGAAAGGCCAAATGAAACGTTTCTTTGTCGCCATAGATGTGCCGGTAAAAAAAATCGGAGTTTTCATTGAACCACATGCAGAGCGCGAGCGGGCGCCAACACCGTTCCTTGTCGACGACGATCTGCCCGGTTTCAAAAGGCGGCTCCTCCCGGAAAGGAATTCCGCAGAACGCCCAAACCGCCGCGTTCGGTTCCCGTCGCGGATAGTCCGGCCAGAAAATCGCGCCTGTCTCACGGAATTCCTCCGTGTCGAAAAGATATTCCGGGTTAATGACCGGCACGTTGTCCGCGTCGATCAACATCACCTCTCGGAAGGGCGAGTTTAAAATCGCATACGGCTTGAGCTCCCACCCTTTCAGAATGCGCGCCGGATTGGTTTCGCGTATCTGCGCAGCGTCGACGCATTCGACGCCGAGTTCCTCGACGAGCGCAGCCATCTGCTCGTCCAGTTCCTCCTCGCCCAAGTGCCAAAGCTGAATCGGCAGCGCGCAGCCAGCCCGCCGCAGCATTTTGATGCAAACCCAGGCATTGGTGAACAACCGCACTCCGCCCGCGCAGATGACAATCCCGCGTCCGGCGAAATTCGCGGGGCAAGGGGGCAGCACCTGGATCACATGCTCCAGGCGCATCCGCACGTTTTCGATCGTCAGCGGCTCGTCATCGAATGAATTACTCGCAGTGGCGGCGATGGCGCGCTCAGCAGGTTCCCGGTTTGCCTCCGCCATGAAATGAAAGTTGCCGCCATGAATGTATAGCTCGATTCGCCCGATCACATCCGCAGGCGTGATCAGGTCCATGCAATGCGGCAGGTTCCCTCGGACATCCACGCACAACCGGCCAGGCTCGTCCCGCTCATCGCCGTCGCCCAGTGGAACGGTGCGCGAGCGCCAGCAACCGCCCTCGGCACAACAACGCAAGCTCCCCACCGTGTGCAGGAATTGATGTTGCGGGTAAGCTTCCCAATGGACCGGTTCTCTTCCTCCCGCCACCACGACACACGCCCGATGCGCAGGTTTGCCGTGCTTCATTTCGACAGCGGCGGCGAGATGCATCAGGCCAGTCACGGGGCACAACACGCCTTCCGCGTGGTAAACCAGCCGGATTAACTGGCGCAGGTCCGTCTGCCCGCGCAGGTCAATCACACTTTCGAGCTTCGGGTGAAAATGCCCCCGTTGCCCGACCTGAACAAATTGAATCTTGCCGCGGAAATGATCGATCACTTGCTGAAACCGGCGATGGTCCCACCATTTAATCGTGACGTCGTATTTTCCACCTGCTGAGACGATCCAAAACGGCGTCTCTTCCCCGGTGAGTTCGTGTATCTGCGAGCACCACGATTTCTCGAGGCTCGACAGATGAAGGTCCCCTTTGAAGAGCGAAGGCCGGATCTGCAGCTTCAGCTGCTCGTTCAAAAACTCAATGTACCCATGGACGTAATGGTACGGGGCGATGTTCGCCCGCTCGATCAGCGGCACGTCGCAATCGATCACCTCCACTTCCGGATCGTTTTCGTTCAGCGGCGTTAAATACGGATTATGCTCCCAAAGCTCCGGAAAGGGCGTGCGAACATCCGTGAGAAATTCGTTCGGATAACACTGGTGCAGATCGCGCACGGCCGCCGTCACCATCACCACATCGCCGAACGAAAAATGATTGGTGAAGATCAGTTTTCTCATGCGATCGGGTGAACCGAACGCCAACGAACACCGTTCGTCCGCCCCGGTTCGACCGGTTCAAGTGCCGGGGGAAGGACTCCCGCGCGAGCTGTCTGCAATGTCCCGTGCGCTGCCGTATTGACCAGGCTCAGGCACAATGATCCGAATCTCCTGGCCCGGCTGCGCGAGAAACGTGAGCGGCGGCGAACGCAGCACTCGCACCGTTGCCGGCGCCGGCGCCGTCGTGCCTGCAGGCGGACCAAACGCGCCTCCACGGCCCCTGTCCGGTTTGGGAGATGGGCTGCCTCTCGAACTGTCCGGGCTCGGTGACGGACTGCCGCGCGAACTGTCCGGAGCGGTGGAGGTGAAATTTCCGGATTCATCACCGACGATGACCCGGATCTCCTGCCCAGGCTGGGCAAGAATCGTCAGGGGTCGCGGACTATAAGAAGGCCGCTTCTCCGGACCGAATGGACCGCGAATGGCGCTCATGGGAAGTGGTAATGACAGTTTGAAGCGAGGCGATTTTCCGGGAAAGCAAAGCTCCAGGCAAGGAATTAACGAAGCTGAATGCAAAGATTAAACACTCTTGACACCTTCGTGCAAAAAGAGCATGAGCATCAAATATCCAGAAAGTCTCACGGCCTGCCCGCCGTATATTCTGTAAACGGCCGTTCAATCCCAACCCTAAATTACTTTCCCTATGGCAGAACCAATCCTTTGGAATGGGTGCTACCGAATTCGCTATTCACCCCGCGACCCCACTGTCGGACCGCTGGAAGGCACCCTGCGACTTTTCGGGGATGAGATCAATCCACCGCAAGCCAGCGGCGATTTGTACCGCGTCTCGCCTACCCAGGCCAAAGCCGCCGGAAAAGGCGAAATCCCGTCCTCCCTCTCCTCCGCGGTGGACTTAAAGTCCAGTTCGGCCAAGTACGGTTCCGCGACCGCGTTCAACGCAGAGCCAGAAACGATTGCTATCCCGATTTTTGCCCGGAAAGATTACGCCTATTTCTTGCGGGTCATTCAAATCTTGGAAGGCATCCCCGGAAAAAACGATGTCACCGCTCATCTCGAAATTTTTGAATTCACCAGCGACAGCACCTGGCGACAGCTAGGTGCACAGTCCGCTGTGCTCTCGCCCGCCACCACTGCGCCCTCTGACTTTCCATTGGGGAAGAAAGATGGGGAATCGCGCTGCTTCTGCGGAACGGTAATCCACGATGACAGCGGCGAGATCGTTGGCGAGTTGAGCATCGGCTGGATTTCGGACAGCTTGCGCACAGCCACGGTGGGAATCCTCGCGGCGGACAGAACGCCGAAACCGGGCGAAGGCTTGGGGGGCGATTTCCAAGCGAAGTGGAAGGAAGCATTTCGGACCATCGGGTGGGATGTGCAAATCGAGACGATCGAGCTCAAGGATGATGGCAAGGTCAGCCCAAAACTGTGGAGCTTGGGAGAATTGCACAAGGCAATGCTCGAAAACCGAACGCGTGAAGCCGATCTGTTGGACCGCAAGTGGTATTACTGTTTGCTCTGCGTTCCTCTGATTGATGGTTACGAACGCGGCGTGATGTTCGACACCGGCGGCGGCGATTTGAACCAGGCCCCACGCGAAGGCGCCGCCATCGCGGCGGATTGGCGTTTCCCAAAAGGAGAGGACGATCCACAGGAATGGGGGGCGGCTGCTGACAAAACCTTGCACGAGGCGGCCACGCCGTATTTCCGCGTGGCCATTCATGAAATCGGCCATGCCATGGGACTCCACCATAATTCCGCCGACCACGGCTTCATGAATACCACCGACGCGATCGCGGAAGCGGGCGCCGCCGCCGCAAAAAAGCTCAAAACGCGGGAGCAGGATCTCGTTAACAAATGGCTCATCTCCAAAATCATCTCGGAGGCGCCATCGCCGGCGAACGGAAAGACTCCCTCGAAGGTTTTCTCCGAAAAAGCGTCGAAGCTCGCCAAACAAGTCCAACAGGTCGAGCAAGACGCGCGAAAGGTTGAATTCCCCCAGAACGTCAAACTGGAATTCAACAAGGCCGACATCGAAAGGCTTCGGTTTCATCCCGACGTGGTGGTTCGCCCTGGCACCGTGGCGGATATTGACCTGATCGAGATGGCCGATGACGAGCCGGCCGCGGCTCCGGATTTGGAAATGACGCTCCGCCCGCTGCTGGATGAAGTGCCTCTTGGCGCCCCAGTCCGAATTCAGATCCAACTCAAAAACACCGGCAGCCATATTCGAAAAGCCCCACGCCGGCTTGGCCTCAGCTCCGATTGCGCGAGCGGCTTTGTCTTTGATTCAAGTGAATCCCGTGCGGCCTTTCTGCCGATGAAGCTCTGCGCGGATCAGCTTCCTTGCGCCGAACTGGGCGCAGGCGAGTCAAGCCTCGGCTCGATCACTCTCTTGCGCGGATCGAAAGGGGCGTTATTTCGCACGCCGGGTCTCCACCGCGTTGTTTATCGCTTGTCCTGGCACGCGGATGGGCGGAGTTGGTTCACTGAGAGTGAATGCTCCGTGCGGGTCACCCCTCCCGCGGATGACGCGCACGCCGCCCTCACCTGTAAAATTTTTTCGACCCCGGAAGTTCTCCTCAGCCTTGCGATCGGCGGAGATCATCTGCAGGAAGGAAACGATCTGTTGCGGTTGGCGGCCGAAAACACCGTGTTAGGCCCGCACTTCGCAGGAATCGCCGCCAAAGCAAATTTTATTGCTTTGGTCCAAAAACTTGACTCGACCGACCCCGCCAAACTGGATGCCGACGAGTTCGCGGGCGATGTCGCCGCGGCCTGCGCGCTGCTGACGCCCGCAATCTATCTGAGCGAGCAGGAACGGGAGCGCCTGGCCGAACTCATTGGCCGAGCTCAGGCGCGGCTGAAACGAAATGACAAACCGATCGAAGGCGGGGCTGACTTGATCAAGCAAATGAATGCCGCGCTGGCACGATGCCGCGGCAGATCGTAACGGCCTGGATTTGGCGTTGCAGCAAAACTGAAATGACGAAGGACCAATGGACGAATGAACGAATTAAGGACCAATTACCAATCCCGAAGAGGAGGGCTCTCCAACGTGCCGGGGGGGCATTCAAGATTGGGGTTTATTTAGTCATTCGCTCATTCCGTCATTGGTCATTTTCCACCCGATCCCTTTCGTGCCGCGGGGGACGAGTCGTCCCCGCCCCGAGCATTTGGGATTCCCGCTACAACGACGTTCCGGCGATCCATGTATCGCGGTTCCGGAGACGCTTCGAGATTTGCGAAGCCATTTCCCTCCTGAGCTGATGTTTTCCAAATCTGGCCTGAGCTCTGCCGCTGGCGAATTGATGCCGACGATGCCACTGCTTGAACTTTATTCGGACCCATCTACTCAGTTCAGACATAAACTCGTCGCCAGAGCGCATTTCGAAAATGGTAGCCGCCAGCCCGTCCTCCATAGCACCGATGCGGACGGTGAAGCCGAGGATCGCGACCAATCTCAACGAAAGGTCCGCGGCGGCTGCAGGTCAATAATTCATTTTGTTCTGCAGCACTTTGATCTCTTTTTTGATCATCGCGGCAATCCGATGCTTGGCTAAATAGATCTGGCCGAAATTCACTCCCAGCATTTTGACCACGCGCGAGGCCGGCCACTTCTTCACAACGTACAGGTCAAAGATCTGAAAGTGCTTCGCGTTGACCTGCGGCTTAATTCGCTCGAGCGCAGCTTCGAACAAGTTCTTCTTCCATTCCTCTTCCCAGAGCGCTTCCATATCCACTCCAGCCGAATCTGGAATGCGATCGATCGTGGCCGTGGCGGAAGTGTTCGTTTGCCGCCCCTTGCGCTGAAAGGCCGGACCGCGCTTGCGAAATTGATCCGCAATCCGCCACTGCGTGGTATGAAGCAACCAGCTCTTGAACGAGCCGATTTTCGGGTCGTATTTGAATTCGGAGATTTTTTTTGCGACCGAGATCACCGTCTCCTGGACCACCTCCTGCGCTTCCGATTCGGTCAAGCCGGACCTGAGGGCGACGCTGTAAATGAGCTTCCAGTAAGTATCAAAAAAATCCTGCCAGCTGTCCTGATCTTCCCAATTCTTCAGCCGAGACAGCAAGCTGCGGCGGGTGGGAATCATTTCGTCCGGTTTTTTCATGCAATGTGCTTTAACCTCTCTACGCCCGCCTCGCGAGGGTTCTTTCAAAAATCGTCGATTGAATCGCCACTCTGCCGCAGGGCTGCTTGATCTGTCGGGATCCGAACGCGCGCTTCAGCATGCCGCCCCAGGGAGTAATCAGCATCACATCGGTGCAACGCCTCGCCTGCAGCGTAAACGCTGCGTTCCGGCCGAGATTCCCACCCACACAGGGCCTCGAAAAAAAGAGCGTCTGAAACCTCGCGAAGTGGCGGTGCCTGGCTCACGCTTTATCCGCAGCCGCGGGCGCGAATTGGCGTGCCGCCTAAGGCACAGCCTGAGTCGGGACTGCCGCCAGATAATTGCCCCGGATCAGATCCAGATCCAGCAGATCAACCGTGCCATCTCCATTCAGATCGTCGTTGAGGTCGCGGGCTGTGGCAGGCTTGAGCTGGTTCTGCCAAACTCGGAACAGGTCCAAATCGTTCGTCACCCGGTCACCGTTCGCGTCGCCCGCCAGCAAGTGCAGATCGAACGTGTAATCCGATGCCATCGCATTGCCTGCGCCGTCGCGGATATTCGCGCCAATCAAAACAGCGGTGTAATCCCCGTTCGGCACTTGCGCAGGCGCCAGATTCAACGTGGCCGCCCCGCTCAACGGATCGTAACTGAACGCTTTGCCATCGAGGAAAAGCTCCGCGCCCGTGGCTTTATTCTTCAACTTCAAAACACGATCGAAAAAGTTCACGTCCGAGTCCTCGGCGAAGTTAATCACGAGCGACCGGAAATTCGAACGTTCCGGACCGCCATTATTCACTTTGAAGCTCAGCACCTGCGGCGCTTTGTTATCGATCGTATTCAGCTTGGTCGGCGTGCGGATCAACTCGTTGCTGTCAAAAACGATCTCAGCCGTGTTGCGAATCTCAGTTGCATTCGCCAAACCGGCTTTCGGCTTCACCACGAATGCGATCAGCCCTTCACCGCGCTGCGTGTTGTCATCGGGAGGCAAGAACCCCGCGAATGGATCCAGCGGCGCGCGTCCAGTCGCAGGATCGATCGATTGAAAGACCACCGAAATCTGGCCGGTGGCTTTGTCGAAGGTCGCTGTGATTTCGACGATCAGGCCGCTGCCGTCCAGGTTCTGAGCGTTGACGGCCGTGTGGACTTGCTGCAGGCCCGCTGGCAGCGAAATGATGTGATTGCCGAACTGGAATTTCGTGAACGCGAAGCTCGCAAAATCGAAACTCGACGCGAGTTGGTCCGTGACTTTCACCTTCAATGCCGGGGCGGTCGCAACTTTCGGATCGTTCTCGAAAAGCACCGTGTAATTGAACGGGTCCGCGCCATTCACATAACCTTTCGGACCAAAACCTGGGCCGAGTTTATCATTCGGATCGTTCGAACCGACCACACCCGAGCAACTATTCGCGTCTCCCGGCGTGCGGCCATTCGGGTCCGGTGTGCCGCGCGGCACGTCGACTTTCGGCGGCGGGGGCAATTTCTTCGGATCGATGTTGCACCCGCAACAAGCTTTCGGTGGCGAAACCGGCAGCGACCAACTCGAACCACCGCCAACATTCTGCAGCGCCACCAAACTCGACAAATTAATCGGCAACGCTGCGGCGCTTTGCTCGGGACTGGTCGCGCCCGTCAGCGGTCCGAAATCAAGCCGGAGCGCCGCTGTCCAACTCCCATTCACGAACGTGGAAGTGTACAGCGCGGTTTCTTCCACCGCTTTTGCATTGCGTTCGAGTGACCGGCTCGCTTGCGTCCACACCACCGTCGTCAATCCGTTCACATCGCGCTCGGTCGCATCGCCCACCACAAATCCGTGCGTGATGGTCGTCGGCTCATTCCAAGTGCTGCCGGTCCACTGCGACGCGTACAGAACCGCATCGTTCCCCGAACCTTCCGTCCACATCAACCAAACATCGCCGTCGCTTTCCGTGCCCATCGCGAGATTATGCGCTGCGTTCGGCAGATCCTTCAGCAAGCGCGGAGCGCTGAACGTTCCACCGTCAAACACAACCGTCCAGACGTTGGAATTCTCGTTGGCCGCTTGAATCGCATCCGGGCTCGAGCCGCTATTCACCGTGGTTGAGTCAGCATGAGAATACGCGAGCACGAGATTGCCGGAGGCATCGCGCGCCACGGCGAGGTTGCGATTGAAACCGAGGCTCGAAGGGACTTGCGCGGGCTGCGACCAGTTCTTCCCATCAAACGTTGCGTACCAGACGGTGTTGCCAAATGTATTTGGATCGAGCGATTCGCGCGTCCAAAACGCGTAAACCAATCCATCCTTCCCAAGCGCCAGCGCCGCGGGGCCATTGTCCGCCAAATCCACGCTGCTCAACACCGTTCTGCCCGCATACACCGTAGTCGTGCCGCCCTTTTGTTGCAGAGTGATCGTGGTCGTCTCTTCGAGTTGATCGCTATTCGTGTCCGCAAACAAATCCGCCAACGAATCTAACTTGCCGCCGGCTTTGGCGGGGAACCGAACTTTCTTCGTCCAGACTTCCTTGCCGAATAGCGTCACCTTCGCCTCGAACGAGAGGAAAACGTCGTCCACGTGGAATCCGTTTTTATCGATGCTCGCCACGACATTCCCGGTCCCCGTCACGTTGGCTTTGGCCGTGCCGTCGAAAATGTCAGCCAACCCATAAAAGCCCAGCGATAACGACCCGGTCACTTTGCCATCGGGAATCAACCCGCTCTCCTCGCTCCAGGTCAGTGTTCCTGAGAGTTTGCCTTCCACTTGCACGCCGACCTCGAGCTTCGCCACCGAATAGCCAAACACCTCGACGTAATACGTCGCTTGCGGGATCGGGAATTTCCCTTTCAACGAGAGCGTCGCGGTCAATGACGCATCCTTGAAAACGTAACGGCACGCCACGCGGTCGAGCAGCCAATTGGCCGTGATCGTCCCGCTGACGCTGCCGGTCACCCGCTTTTGCATCACACTGACCGAACCAGTCAGCGATGCTGATGCGCTCGCGCCGGACAGGTTCGCTTGGCCTTTCAGCCCGGCGCTGAACACCACCGAATTTTCGCCGCCAATGTACGGCACCCAATTTGGGACCTGGCCCTTCTTTGAAAATTCGTAGGACTTGTCGAAGCTGACGGACCAATTCGGATCGCAACCAGGGCACGAAGTCTGTCCAGCGAGCAGCACCAAGTCTTGGTTCTTCGTGACGGCAAAGGCTGTGCCCGCGGGAAGAACATCGCCGGTCGACAAGAACGCCGGTTCATCCAGCACGACGAACGCCTCGATATCATCGAACGACACGCTCGTCGGCGAGAGGGCTCGATTGTCGAAGTACAGCCGGCTCTGGTCATTCGGATTGCTCAGATCCTGACGCTGCCAAATGACCACCGCTTGCCCCGCGGCATCGACGATCGCATCGTGATTGAAATTCGCCGCTTGCGCATCGCTTGGAGAATAATTCGCCGGCTTCGACCATTTCCAACTGCCATCCGCCTGCTTCTGCGCCAGCGCATATTCGATGACGGAATCGTTAGCGGACGCGTTGCCAGTTTGGCGGAAGAACAGGCCCAATCCGGGAACCGAAGCCCCTTGCGCATCTTTCAACAGCGTTTGCGAATAGACCAAAATCGGATCGTGGCCAACCGCCTTGGGAACTGCGACCGGAGTGTTCCAACCGGTGGCGCCTTGGCTCGTGTGATAAATCTGCCCATTATAAACGAACGCCAACTGCGCAACTCCATCCGCCAGGATCAGGAACGGCGTCTCATAAGTATCGCGCGGCACTGTCTTCGGTTGCTCTTCGATCTGCTCCACCAAAACGGTCACTTGCTCGTCATCGCCCGCGATCACGCGCACGGAGGGCGGCGACTTCGTCGTGTAGCCAGTCACCTGAATCTTGTATTCGTCGCTCGGCAAAGTGTCGGCGACGAATTTCCCGGCGTCCTCAGTCTGGAAGAAACGGATCGCTCCGCCAGGGTCAGTGCTCCGGAAGAACACTTGCGCCCCGGGAACGGGCTTGTTCGTCTTGGCATTGATGACAATGCCGATGAGTTTGCCTTCACCTGTCCCGACGATCTGATGGTAAATCTGGTTGAACACCTCCCCGGCGTCATTTGAACCTGTCACACCGATCCGGTTCATCCGTTTGGCTTCGTCATAAATCGCCCGGCTGTACGTGCCCAAGGTCGGATCGCCATTGTTGTTCCCCCCATTCTGGCCGCCGTTCAACCGATCGCGCACCTGTGTCCAATATTGCGGCGGAATAGCATCCTTCGTCTTCGTCATGTCGACCGGATTGCTGCTCGAACCCGCGCGCGACACTGTGCCGTAAACGCGCTGCGGCCGCTCGACCGTGGTGGGAACCGTCTGCAATTCGAACGCGCTCGGCGGCGCCACCTGTCCTGGAGTTGGCGCGTTCGGACCAACGATCGTGCCTGTCAAATCCCAGCCGAGATACTCGACCGAAACCCGAATGGTTTCGCCCGCTTGAATCAATCCTGGGACGCCGCTTCGGCCAAACAGCACGATATCGAACGAGCTGCGAATCGGGCCATTCGGGTTTAACCGCAACATCGCCTGACTGACATTCTTCTCGGAGAGCGCGGTGAAATGGATCAGCGGAGCGAGCACGTCATTCGCTCCTTTATTTGTGACTTCGAGGATAAATGGCGTTGGGCTGGCCGAATCGAGCCGCAAAAACTGCGGCGCGATCACATTCATGACCAGGTCCTCTTCGCCTGCGGAAGCATTGATGATTTCAACCGCGCCTGCTTTGATGATTTGACCAGCCGGTGTCGTCACCCGGACATCGTACGTTCCCGGCGCAGCGCTCAGCAGGTTGAACGTCGCTGCCAAACTGGTCGAATCGTTCACGTTCACCGCCGTCGCTTCGAGCACCCGTTGGCGGTCGGCCGAGAGCAAGCTCACTGCGCTGTCAGGGGTGAATTGAGAGCCAACAATCGTCAGGGTGGCGTCCCCCGCGTTGCCGATCCGATTCGGCGAAACAGAAAGAATCGCCAAAGACAACGTTTCCGTTCGCAGAACAGCGCCGGCGTTCTGCGCGGGATTATCCACGTGCACCAAGACGTAATATGTTCCCGGCTGGTCGAGCGAGAACTGCACGGCCGGATCTGCCGCGGGCGATGAAACGCTCCGAGCATCATTCACAAAAATAGTCGGAACGCGGTCCTTCGCCATGAGGAGCGAACCGCCCGTTCGATCTGTTAACCCGGCCAGCGTGACGCGCAAATCGCTCGATGATCCGGCCGCGACGACGACTTTGAACAAGCTCTCTTGCTTGCCTGCACTCAACCCGGGCGCAGTGGTTCCATTCAGAGGCAGGACAGGAACAGCCAGCGCAAATGGATCCGATGCGGCCGTATTGTTCTCCTCGGTCACCTCGTTAATGCGGTGATCCGAATTCGCCCGCACCAAAATGTAATAATTGCCGTCAACGACCGGCGGCAAATCCAACGCGAGCGTTCCTTGATACGATTGCGCCGCCGCCAACCCTCCCGAGTGAACCAAGCTGCCAATCAATCGATCCCCAATGTCCCACTTGTCATCGCTTGAAATAAAAATGTCATCACGCCAGTCGCCGCTCGCCGCGCTGACTCCGCCATTGCGCACGGACCAGCCCACGTTCACCCGATCGCCAGTCAACAATCCGAGCGGACCTGCCGGATTAACAGCTTGCACCGTCACCGGACCGGCCACGCTCAAATCGGGCCGCAGCGCCGCATTCGAGGAATCCTGCCGTTCCAGCGCGCCGATATCCACGAACGAAGGAAATCCCGTTCCGCGGTTTGGCACGGCTGGATCGTCAAACCTCGACCGGAATAACAAATCGCGGAACGGACTTTCCGGGCCGGAAGCCGAATCGATCGCAGGCGAGCCGTCGCCCAAATTGAACTTGCCCGCGGCGGCGTTTTCAAAAAGCGGATCGCCCGTGAGTTCGCCCGTGCGGTCGAGCGGCTGGAACGTCGGGATGTTAGCGTTGAAATAGTTTTTCGAAGCCGGGTTGAACAGATCATTGTACCGCACCGTCAAGGTGCCGCCCGCTGATTGCACGCCGGCCACGGCAGCGCCCGCGATGATGTTATTCACCAGCAAGGCCGCGGAACTGTTCACCAACACCCCGACTTGGCCGCCGTAAATCGTGTTGTTCGTCAACCGGAACGGCGAAGTGCCGCCGCCGAAATCGCGGAGAATTCCGTTCCCCACAAAGTTATAAACCAGCGAATCTTCAATGGTCGCGGCAGTGCTTCCGCCGATCCCGATGCCGCCGCTAGCTGAGTCGTGAACAATCAAGTTGTAGGCGCTTTGACCCGGATTGTTCAGGCTGAGCATCGCGCGCAGGAACGCGACGGACGAACCGCCGTAGCGCAATTCCGCAAATGCGATTGTGGAAGCGGTGTTGTTCAGCTGAACCGCGCCCCAATCTCCTGCTGCCGGAACTGTCGCGGCCCCATCGCCATTCGTATCGCCGCCTGCCGCATCGTCTTTTATCGAGGTAAGCAAGATCGGCGCGGTGGGTGTTCCAATCGCGATGAATTTTCCGCTACCGCTGATTTGATAATCTTTGCGAAGTTTAAGCGTCGTGCCGGGCAGAATGGTGAAGGAAAATTGCGATGGAATATCCAAAACGCTGTCGGATGAATCGAAGATCACCAATCCCAGCTGCCCGACGGTCCAATTGCTGCGCAAGCTCCCGGACGCGGCGACTACCATTCCCGGGATCTTGGCATTTGTGAAATCGAGCCCATCCAGCGTCCAGATCGAGTTGGCGTGAACCGTCATCACTGCTTTGCCGATGTTCAGCAAATGCGCGCCGTTGATATGAGCGATGGCCGTGTTTTCAACGCTGATCCCGTCCACTTGAACGTCTCGAATGGTCAAATTCTCCGCAGTCGCGTTCCCGCTGCGGCGCGCTCGGAAACCCACATCGAACGCATTGCGGATCGTCGAGTTCCTGAGCGACATCGTCCCGGCATCCGTCAAGATGGCGGGAGTGCCGCTGAAACTGGTCGAGATCGGCTCGATGCCGGCATAACGAACTTCCAGGAAATTAAGATCGGCCGCTCCGCCGCGCTGCCAAATGCTGAACCAATCGCCATTGGCCGGCGCGCTCGCATTCCCATCGAGGTTGGTGTCGCCGCCAGCGGAATCATCCTTGATCGAAGTGAAAATGACCGGAGCGTCCACCGCGCCTTGAACCTTCAACGTCCCGTCCAGCTGCAGACCTTTCCGCGATGCAAACTTCAAGATCGCGCCCGCATTCAGCGTGAGGCTTCCGCCGGTTGAAACCTGCAGATTATCGCTGAGCTGATAAACCGCGTTGCCACGCCAAGTGTGCGTGCCGGAAACGCCGTTTCCCGAGTCCACAAAAATAGAATTGTTCCGGCCGCTATTCGTCCAAGTTGAATCCGTCAAATCAACGTCGGAGTCGGCCTTTATCAGGATCGCGCCATCATGCGCTCCGTCGATGGTGTTGCCGGTAAAAATTATTTTGCGGCGAGTATCATCGGCGCGCAGCCCGTTTTTGCCGACGCGAAGAATCGTGTTACCCGTCAGCGTGGCTGTCCCAGATGCGACCCAAATCCCTTCGGCCAGCCCGTCTCGAATTAGGCTGTTCGTGAGCGTCAAATTGCCATCGCCGCTAATCGAGATGGACGAATCGGGATTGCTCGAGAAGATCTTCCCACCGTACCGCAACTCGACATGATCAAGTGTTCCACGAGCCGCTGTCCCGATGACGTAGATCCTGTCCCAATCGCCCGGTTGTGGAGCAGAAGCCGCGGCATCTCCGTTCGTATCGCCGCGGAGCGAATCATCCTTGAAGGAAGTGAAAATAATTGGAGCATCCGCCGTCCCCAGCGCGCTCAGCGTTCCTTCGATCCGCAGCTGAACGCCAATCCCCATCTTCAGCACCGTCCCCGGACTGATCGTGAGCGTTCCCGTAGACGAGACGGTGACATTATCCGAGATATAATACGTGAGCGAGTCCTGCCATTGGCTTGGCTTGGCGATCGATCCGCCCCGAACGACAATGGCATCGGCAAACCCGGAACCAATCGACGAATTCCCAAATGCGACGATCGGAGTGTCAGCCTTGAACGTGATCGGCTTCTCCTTGGCGTTCGAAATATTGTTCCCGATCACCCGTTGCGGCTCGTTCGCATCAATCCGAATTCCCGTCTTCGCCACGTTCGAAATGGTGTTGTTGAGCAATGTCCCGCTGCCTGTCGCAATCCAGATTCCTTCACCAAAACTATTCGCCACGGTGCTATCTGACATCGCCAGTGCAGCCCCGGCAAAACTGGTTGAAATCGCTGAATCGACGCTGGTCGAGCCCGCAATCCGGCCGCCATACAGAATCCGCCCGAACGTGATATTCGCCTTGCCCGCTTTGATCCAAATCCGATCCCAGTCGCCCGGTTGCGGAGAGGTTGCCGCCGCGTCTTTGTTGGTGTCGCCGCCGACGGAATCGTCGTTGATCGACGTGAACGTCACGGGATTCGCCCGCGTCCCACTCACGTTGAGCGTTCCTTCGACTTCCAGGCGAGCATCTCGGTTCGACTTGATCACCTGCCCTGCGGGAATCGTCAGCGTTCCGGTCTTGCCCACATCAACAACGCCTCCCAGGAAATAAACAAAATTCTCGTCCCACGCCCGCGCATCATTGATCGTGCCGCCCTTGAATTCGATGGCTCTCGTGCCCGTGCCAGTGAGCTGCGTGTTAACGTCGGTCCATTTCCCCGCATCCGCCGCGACAATGGGCAATCCCCCAATGTTGCTTAGATCAAGATTCGTCGCGTTGACGAACAAAGTTGTGCTGCTGACCTGGACCGCGTCGCCCCCAGTGTTGGTGATCCGAACTGAATTCAGCGCGACTGTCCCGGGATCTGAAGACGAAATGCGCACCCCCGTTTTCGCAATATCCGAGATCGCCACGTTCGTCAGCGTCCCTGTCCCGGAAGCGATCCAAACGCCCTCGCCGAAGCTGTTCGTTACGGAGCTATCCGAAAGCGAAAGAGTCGCGCCGACGAAGCTTGTTGAAATCGCGGAATCGGTCGAGGTCGAACCGGCCAGCCGGCCGCCGTATGAAATCCGGGCGAACCCCAGGGTGGCTTTTCCACCCTTGACCCAGATCCGATCCCAGTCACCGGCTTGCGGAGTCGTGGCAGCTCCATTGTTATTGGTATCGCCACCAACCGAATCATCGTTAATCGAGGTAAATATGACCGGGTTGAGAGCGATTCCGTTTACATTCAGAACACCTTCGACCTCCAACCGCCCATCCCGATTGGACTTGATCACTTGCCCCGCGGGAATCGTCAGCGCTCCGGTCTTGCCCACATCCACCACGCCCGACAAATAGTAGGTGACACCGTCCGACCAAGCTTGCTGATCGATGATAGTCCCACCCCCGAAATCGATCGCGTTGATCGCGTTTCCGGAAAGGGTCGTGTTCGAGCTCGTCCATTTGCCGGCGTTGGCAACAAGCACGGCTATCCCTTTCGCATTCGTTACCGACAGATCGACTGCGTTCACCGCCGTGTCCGAAGAACTGATGCGCAGGCCGGTGCTCCCCGCGTTGTTGATCGAAACCCGGGTCAAGTTGTAGGCCGTCGCGCCAGTGGATCCGAAGTAAACCCCGGTGCTTTTTGCGTCAGCCACCTTGAGATCCGAGACGTTCACCTGGCCTCCATCAATCCGGAAAGCTTCCACGCCCGATGCGCCAGCGAAGCGAACTTCAACAAATTTCAAATTGCCAATCGCAGCTGTGCCTCCGAAAAAAATCTGGCTCCAGTCACCCGGCGCAGGCTTTGTGGCGGTGCCATTGGCGTTGGTGTCGCCCCCAACCGAATCATCATTGAGCGAAGTGAGAATGATCGGCGCATTCGCTGTCCCTTCCGCATTCAATGTCCCGCGAACCGAGAGGCTGCCACCGGCGAACTTGATGATCGCTCCCGGTTGGATGGTCAGTGTGGCGCCAGCCTGAACGGTGATGCTCGAGCTGACTTTCTGGACGACACCCGCCGGCCAAATCGTCCCGTTGGGAATGTCGCCGCTCCACGTGCCGGCAGCCGCGATCGATATGCCAGCCGCTGGCACGTCGATGCCATTGGGTGTTCCCCGAGCCGATCCCGGAGAGAAAGCTTCAATGACGTCTTGTTGAACTCCGGAGAAGAGATCGAGATTCGCTTCAGAGAAAACGCTCGCGGCCTGCGAAACGTTCGCTGCGGATAAAACATTCGAAGTCGGGTTTCGAAGCTCGTGGCGGGCGATTTGAAGTTCGAGCGAACTATTCTGTGCGCCGGGGGTTGTTGCTCCAGGATCCGGCGCAGGCAAAACCGCTGGAAGAGTTGCGGAAAGCAACAACCGCGGTTCTAGATTTTCTAGAGCCCAATCCGTTTTGCCGAGGTCAGAGCGCACCGTGCCGATTTGCAGCTGAGGTTGATTGGGTGACGGCGAGGTTTAAAACAAAACTAAGAGAAAGAAGCAAGCTTATTGCGGCGCAAAAGAGATTCTTATCCACCCTGCGGAGGGCGACTGTGCTGAAAGCCAGTCGCAGCAGCGTCGCAAGCCAGGCGGCATCGGAATTTTGAAGCGCGCTTGCCATTCAGGCATTGCTGCGGCGGGTCGACAGCCGCGCTCAAAGCCAATCATGAGAATGGCGGGCTCGCAGGCGCCCTCAACAGATTTTGGCATGCGCCAATCAAAATTGAGCTGATTTGAGATTGACTTAGCTGCGGTTTGCGATTGAATGTTGGCCCCACCCAGAGCCTATGCGACAGTCCTTCCACGCTGAAACAAGTTCCAACAGTGGCTTTACCTTAATCGAATTGCTGGTGGTGATTGCGATCATCGCTATTCTGGCCGGCATGTTGCTCCCGGCGCTGGCAAATGCGAAGGCCAAAGCCCAGAAAACCCTCTGCGTTAGCAACGGCAAACAGTGGGGTTTAGCCATTAATATGTACGCGGGGGACTACGATAATTCATTCCCGGATAACCGCGGAGGGGCTGGGTTCAGTTGGATGATGCCCAGCATGAGCAATTTTTGGAATAATTACCTCCTCCGGAATCACCGTACCACCGCAAAATCAGAGCGCCCGCGCAACGACGTGTTGTTCTGCCCGACGGATGTTTGGCACCGAGTCGCTGAACAGGGGATGATCAGCTCGGATAATAATCCCCAGCTAGTGGGGTATTTTTATCTGCCTGGCCGCCGCGATGGTGATTCCGATGTCACGGGCGGCGCTCAGGGCACCGCAGACTGGTTTTTTCGGAAGAAACTCAACGGCCGTTTCGGGTCCGCCCCCATCCTGATTGACCGGCTCCAAGCGGTTGGATCGAAAACGACGAATATTTACGACCCGAAGCTGGCGTGGACTACAGATTACAACGGAAAAAAAGTGCTCACCGCGGTCCATCGCATCGCTCGAGGCGCGCCGGCAGGAGGGAATTTTACATTCGAGGACGGCCATGTGGAATGGCACCCGGGAAAACGTGTGACGCTCGGCTCCGATTACGGCGGCTGGCAATGCTTTTTTAAGATACCGCTTCCCGACCTCCCCTAGTCCACCGGGCATCGCGCAATCGAAACCTGGTTTTTTCTTCAATGCGCGGTCGCTTCGAATTAGCGGGATTCTAAAGCCCATCGAGGCATGGAAAATCCCGCTAATTCGAAGCGGCCCGCTAATTCAGTTTAACCGTTCAAGCACGGAGCAGACTTTCCGGCAGGGACATCAGCGAAGGTATTGCCGTTGAAGAAAAAGAAATGGGGCCGAGCGATGACAGTGCCGCAGGAACTCTATCGTTTCCGAGAGCGAGAGGACTTCTTGCTGCTTTTCTTTCCACTCTGTCGCGCACGTTTCTTGAGTCTCTCGATTAAAGCCGTGCTGCGCGCCTCCTCTTGCGCACGCTCCTCGGTTGAGGCCGACGACAAGCTCCCAACTCCGGTTTTTGAGAAAAGCGGCTCGGGCTTGTAACGGTGATTGTTCGCCAGAACTTCCTCGAGAATATCTTGGTCGGTCAGATGCTCCAGAAGGTCCAGTCTCAGTTTCATCGGGCATACGATACTTGGTTAAGCGGAGCAGCTCAAGCCTCGGCAGATCGCGCAAGTTTGTTCTCGTTTTTTTCGGATCGGTCCGCCCGATTTGCCACCACGGATCGGTCCCTTACAAGCCCAATTTCATCAGCAAGCCTGGCTGGCGGCGCAACGCCACTTCCGAGATGCCTTTGAATTTCACGACCCATTGCTTGAATTCGAGGTAAGCGTCATCACGCGCGACCGTAGCCGCTTTGGCTGCGCCATGGGCCTGGTTGTGCTTGGATCTCGCTTCGTTCAACTTTTGGACATTCGCGATTAACGTTTTCAGCGTCGCCGCTGGATACCCGTACTTCGCGAATTCGCCTGCATACGGATCCTTCAACGCGCCGCCATAGGAGGTTTGAGCTTGCGTGACGAACTTCTGCAAATCCGGTTGAGTTCGACTTTTGTGTCGAAATTGCGCCGGTCCAGGAAGACTTCATCGAAACACGCATCACAGAAGGTGCGTTGGAAAGCCTGTTGGCTTCGGGTGTGTTCTTCGGCGGTTGTTTCCCGACCGCAACGGACGCATTTGTGCCGGGCGCCTTCCTGTTCAACATTCGGAACCACCCGAGAGTCTTCAGAGAGTTGTGCTCGCACGGGGAGAGGAATGAAAGGTGAGGGGTCATGCAACCTTTATGCGACAATAGGGTAAACGCATGCACTAGGTGCAGCGCTTTGTCCGCCCTGACCTCGGCGGCTACAGCCATGGCGCGCGCGTTGTTCTATTGAAGAAGAATCAGGAAGATTGACCCGGATCAACAAGGCGTTCCCTGATCTGTAATAATGCGAAAACCCTCACATTCATCAATGGCCACGGCCGCACCGTCACGCGTTGATGAATATGTTGGCGCGGTACTTTGGCTCCGCTCGAGAAGCAAACTTTTGGTAAACATCAACATGGAGGAAAGGTAATGAAAAAATTGAGTTTAGCCGCTGTCGTTGCCCTGGCATTAGCTGCTGTGGCGGCCCAGCGTGGCTTCGATCAGTTCGGATACAACTATCAAGCTCGGCTCTTTGTCGGACCGGCTGATGGCGTGGATCGCAACACCGATGGGACAGTTTGGGGAGATCCTACTTACGCGAAAGACCACTTGGTCATGAAATGGTCGAAGGCTTGGGACGACGCGCGCTTTCATGGCGCGGCTTGGTCGCCGGATGCCTGGGTCGACAATGAATGGAACGGCAATGTGGCAGGCGGATCTCAGACTTCCGAGCACGTAAAGATTATTTGGGTGGGACCAGAACTTGAGAATAGCCCGTACTGGAAACCAGGCGGCTATGCCGTTTGGGGCGAATTCGAAGTTATCCTGGACCAAGGAACAGATTCCTCGGGTCATTACTGGTGGGCTCATGCCGTTCCAGCTGGCTACGGCAATTGATAGTTTGATCCTTCAACAAAGAACACAAAGAGCGCCGGTCGTCCCTTTGTGTTCTCTCCTTTATCTGAACGCCGCGTTCACGCTACAGCCCAGGCATTGCACCAACCCCCGTCAGGAACGCAGCGTTCACGCTGCAGCCAAGGCGTTGCACCAACCCCCCATCAGGAACGCAGCCTTCAGGCTGCAGCCAAGGCGTTGCATCAACTGCCATGGTGACTGCCTAGTCCAGAGAATAGACTACACCGCTGCACGGGAGTGTAGCCTCATGCTCTCGCTCTTGCTCTTGCTCCTGCTCTTGATCTCCTTTTGGCCGGGGAGCAAAAGCAAGATCAGGAACGCCGCGTTCCGATCGTGTGTGGCGTCGGCGCGTTTCTGTGGCTTCGCCAACGCCAATCTGGTAATTCGTCCCTGGTCAAATGTGGAAGCTCTATCTCCAGCTGCTCACCCTCGCCGCGTTGGCGGCTATCATTCGAGCGGACAATTTGGCTTGGGAACGCGTCGAAAATTTCCGCAGCGCTCCGCTCAAGCTTTCGGCTCCGGGAAAAACAGGATTTACCCAGCTCGATTCCCGCAGCACCGGGTTGATCTTCACGAATCAAGTTTCCGAACTGCTCGCCCTGAATAATCAAATCCTCGAAAACGGCGCCGGCATTGCGCTCGGGGACGTCGATGGCGATGGCTGGTGCGACATTTACCTGTGCGGCGCGGAGAATTCGAACAAGCTGTTTCGCAATCTCGGCAACTGGACATTCACCGACATCACTGAAGCCGCCGGCGTGGCTTGTGCCGGCCAATTCTCGACTGGCGCGGTGCTCGTCGACATCGATGGCGACGGCGATCTCGATCTGCTCGTGAATGGATTAGGCGCTGGCACGCGCTGTTTCCTGAACGACGGCCACGGTCATTTCACGGAAGATAATCAATCCGGCTTAAATCGGAATAGCGCCGCCACCTCGATGGCGCTGGCGGATCTCGATGGCGACGGCGATCTCGACCTCTATGTGACAAACTATCGCGTGTTATCGGCCCGCAACGATCCAGCGCTGCCAGCGCCTACAGCTCGAATCGTCAACGGCAAGGTAGTTCTCACCCCTGCGGATCGGTTCTCTGCCCTGCTACGGGTGGATGGCAGCATCGAGTTAGTGGAAAAAGGGGAACCCGACGCGCTTTATCTCAACAACGGAAAAGGGAAGTTCTCCCCAGTCTCTTGGACACAGGGCGCGTTTGTGGATGAACAAGGCAAACCGCTCCCCGCCCCGCCGGAAGATTGGGGGTTATCCGTCATCCTGCGCGATCTGAATAGCGATGGCACCCCTGACATTTACGTCTGCAACGATTTCTTCCGCTCGCGCGATCGGCTTTGGCTTAACAATGGCCGCGGACAATTTCGCGCCATTTCACCGCTGGCCTGGCGCTGCATGCCGCTCTCGTCGATGTCTGTCGATGTCGCGGACATCAATCGCGATGGGCACGACGATTTCATCGCGGTCGAAATGCTCAGCCGCGATCATCGCGTGCGCCAGTATCAACGCGCGAACGCGATGAAACCGGAGATGGGGATTCCGGTCTCAGAACCGAGCTATCAACCCGAACTATTGCGCAATACGCTGCAACTCGCGCGTGGCGACGGCACGTTCGCGGAGATCGCATATCTGGCTGGGTTAGCGGCGACGGATTGGTCGTGGAGCGCTGTGTTTCTCGATGTCGATCTCGATGGCTGGGAAGACTTGCTCGTGGCAACGGGAAACGCCCATGACGTCCTCGATCTCGACGCGCAGAATCAAATCGATCGCGCCGGGCCAAGAGCGACCCAACCCGCGCTAAGATTTTATCCACGATTGGAGCAACCCAATCTTGCGTTCCGGAACCGTCACGACCTGACCTTTGAGGAAGTTGGCCAGAGCTGGGGTTTCAATCAGCGCGGAATTTCCCAGGCGCTCGCCATGGCCGATCTGGATAACGACGGTGACCTTGATCTCGTGGTCAGCAATCTCAACGCCGAAACCTGGCTGCTGCGCAACGACACCGCCACCCCGCGCGTCGCCGTCCGATTAAAAGGAACTTCGCCCAATACCGCGGGCGTTGGCGCGCGAATCCGAGTCGGCGGCGGTCCGGTCGAACAGAGCCAGATCATCGAGGGGGGCGGACGTTACCTTTCGTCGGACGATGCGATTCGCGTCTTCGCTGCGGGGAGGTCGACGAATCTTCAGATCGAAGTTGATTGGCCGAACGGCCGGCATTCGCTTATCGCGCATGCACAGCCGAACCGGATTTACGAAGTATTCGAATCCTCCGGTTCAACAACTCAAACTCGAGGCTCCTTAGCCTCTCCTCCGTTGCGGAAGGAGAAAACCAACGAAACTACCTTCCTTAATTCCGTGGCGGCGCCCCCTGCCCCGCTCTTCGAAGATGTCTCCGAACTGATTCATCACCTGCATGCAGATGAGCCATTCGACGATTTCGTGCGGCAGCCGCTCTTGCCGAATCAACTCAGCCAGTTAGGGCCTGGAATTTCCTGGTTCGATGTCAATGGAGACGGCTGGGACGATCTAATCGTTCCCAGCGGGAAAGGTGGGCAACTGGCGGTTTTCCAAAACAATGCCCAAGGGAAATTCGTCAAGGCAGATGCCGCTGCGCTTCGAACGCTGATCGCGCGCGACCAAACGACCGTGCTTGGCTGGAGTCCCGCCCGCGGGCAAAGCATTTTGTTGGCGGGATCGGCTAACTACGAAGACGGGCTGGCGATTGGCCCTGTCGTCCGGCAATTTAATCTTGGCGCGAATCGCGTGGATGATGCCACGCCGCCCTCTGATTCCAGCGCTGGCCCGCTCGCGCTGGCTGACATCGATGGCGATGGCGATCTCGACTTGTTTGTCGGCGGCCGAGTGATTTCCGGAAGGTACCCCGAGCCCGCTAGCTCGTTGCTCTTTCTGAATGTCGACGGCCTTTTCGTTCCTGACGTGGCAAATAGTCCGCGCCTCGCACATATCGGCCTCGTCAGCGGCGCTGTCTTCAGTGATCTGAATGGCGATGGATTTCCCGAACTCGTGCTGGCGTGTGAATGGGGACCCGTGCGGGTGTTTATGAACGAGCGCGGGCGGTTTCATGATGCTACGGCGGAACTCGGCCTTTCAGGATGGAGCGGGCTTTGGAACGGAGTTGCGACCGGTGATTTCGACGGAGATGGCCGGCTGGATATCGTTGCCTCGAATTGGGGCCGCAACACACATCGGGTTCTGCCTTGGCGAATTTACTTCGGCGATTTCGCGGGGAATCAACAGATCGATGTGATCGAAGCCTTTTCAGATTCGACGTCGAAAAAAATCGTTCCATGGCGGGCGCGAGACGTTATAGCCAGGTCGCTGCCCGGCTTGGTTGAACAATTCCCAACCCATCGCGCATTCGCCCAAGCGAGCATCGCGGAATTGCTGGGTGAGAAATTACGAGCGGCGCGGGTGCTCGAGGTAACGACGCTCGATTCGATGGTGTTTCTGAATCGCGGCGCCAAATTCGAGGCGAAATCGCTGCCGGTCGAAGCCCAGTTTTCTCCGGCGTTCGGAATCGTCGTGGCGGATTTCGATGGTGACAGCAAAGAGGATTTGTTTTTGGCACAGAATTTTTTCGGTGCCGAACCGGAGACGTCCAGGTCCGATGCCGGACGCGGGTTGCTCTTGCGCGGGCTTGGGACCGGCGCGTTTAAGGCCGAGCCAGGACAATGGAGCGGTCTCAAAATTTATGGCGAGCAACGCGGGGCCGCAGTCGCGGATTACGATCGCGATGGCCGCGTGGATCTGGCCGTCGCACAGAATCGCGGAGCCACCAAACTTTACCGCAATGCCAGAGCGACTCCTGGGTTGCGAGTCCGAGTTCGCGGGCCCGAAGGCAATCCTGCGGGTGTTGGAACGATGGCGCGATTGAAGTTTGGAGCGCGGTTTGGCCCGGCGCGCGAAATTCACGCTGGCAGCGGCTATTGGTCACAAGACAGCGCGACGATTGTGTTGGCCACGCCGGAAGCAGCAGGTGAGATCGAGTTGCGGTTGCCCGGCGGAAAGATGGTACGCTCGCCACTGCCTGCTGATGCAAAAGAGATTTCGATCGACGGCGGCGGGCGCGTTGAAATCGTGCGATGAACACGGGTAATTCCGGGAAAAGCAGGAAACCAGTGGCGCTGCAATCCCAAGGGGATTGTGTCTTGAATTTCCGAATGGCATTAGGCTTTAGGCTGCGGCCGGAACGGAGACCGTGAGTTGGACGACAGGCCTTGGCCAGACACGGTCGAGGAATGGATCGAGTTTCTTGCTCTTGCTCCCCGGACAAACGGAGATCAAGAGCAGGAGCAGGAGCAAGAGCATAAGGCGACACTCCAGTGCATCGGTGTAGTCTATCGTCTGGACCAGGCGGTCGCCACGGCATTGGTGCAACGCCTCGGCTGCAGCGTGAACGCTGCGTTCCTGATGGGGGTTGCTGCAATGCCTTGGCTGCAGCCTGAAGGCTGCGTTCCGGATGAGGGTGAAGGCTGCGTTCCGACCCACGGGTTGATTACCACTCCTGTTTGCAAAAATTGCGCTTGCTTATGCAGCATCGGGTTGGTACGAAGAACCCCCGTGAAATCCCCGCGGTCCAGACCTCCAGTCTTTCTCTGCTCAGTGCCGTCCGATCACGGGAAAAACTCAGATCACTTCAACCCCTTCGCTACCGATGAAAAGAATCTTTCTGCTCACTTCCCTGGCCGGAGCGTTGCTTAGCTCGCACGCCGAGATCGGTAATGTCGCTCCCAACGGAACGGCTTACACCACAGCTTCGCTTTGGGCTCCTGGCAATTGGAACATTTCAAAACTCAACGACACCGATCGGGGTGGCGTCTTCCATTTGGATGTAGCGCCCGATGCCGGCGCCGCTTACTCGCTTGATCTGGGAAAAGCTTACTCCATTAGCCAGATCAAAATTTACCCGCGCCAGGACGGATGCTGCCCCGAACGATTGCGCCAAATTCGCGTTTCAATCCACAACGCTGATGCCCAAGGAAACCTGGGTGCGGAGGTCTGGGGAACGGATCTGTTCACCGACGGCAGCAATGCCGGCTCAGGCCCGGGAATGGTAGTCCTGGTCAACCCTCCGTCTGCGCAGACCGGCCGCTGGGTTCAGATCAAATCCCTGGCGAACCCGGTGCCAGATTACTCGCTGCAGATGACCGAACTCGAAGTTTTCGCTGAGATCCCCCCGAGCGATGTGAATCGCGCGCTGAACACCGCCGCCACAGCAAACCGCATGCTGTACGGAAACTTCACCGCCGCGCAATTGACCGACGGCAACCGCTTCAATGTGATCCACGGGACGAATACGCAGGAGGCCGGATTCGCCTATTTCATCAATTTGGGAACGACGATTAACCTCAACAAGATCGTGATTTGGGCGAGGCAAGATGCTTGTTGCCCGGAGCGGCTATCGAATTATGAAGTTTCAGTTCACAAAGATAATGCGGGCCAGATTGGCGACGTGGTCTGGAAAGCAGATTTGCACACAGACGGCACGAACCCAGGCTCAGATCCAGGGTCGAAAGATGAATTGACCGCGGCCTTGAACCCGACCGGCCAATTCAAAGGGCAATGGATTCGGATCCAGTCGCTCGACAATCCGGTGCCGGACTATGCGCTGCAGATTGGGGAAGTCGAGGCGTTCGGGACGGTGGAAGGCACCGCGTCACTGCAGATTACCAAGCAACCCGCGGATACCGCGGTCGGGGTTGGCCAAACCGCCAGTTTCAGTGTCACGGCAGGAGCGCCTGGCGGTGATCCCGCAAAGATTACTTACCAATGGCAGAAGGAGGGAGTCGATATCGTCGGAGCCACTAACGCCACCTATACGACGCCGCCGTTGTTGATTGCGGACGATGGGAAGAAATTCCGGGCGGTCGTTTCGTACCCCGGGCTTCCCAATCAAACCAGCGACGCGGCCACGGTTCGTCTCAACTTAGCTTTTCAAACGAAGGCTTATTCGAACCGGCCGCTTTGGGCGCCGGGCGGTTGGAACATTTCAAAGCTGGTCAATGGCGATCGGAATGATGTGTTTCATGGCGACACCGACATCGCCCCGGGGATGGCGTACCAAGTTGATTTGGGATCATCGGTGAAGATGCAAGAGATCGTCATTTATCCGCGGCAGGATGGCTGTTGCCCGGAGCGCCTCCAGAACTTCAGAGTTTCGATTCACAAGGACGACAACGGAAAGATCGGGGCGTCCGTTTGGAGCGCGGATTTGTTCACCGACGGCAGCAATGCCGGTTCGGGACCGGGGACGAAGGTCAGCATTAAGAGCGACTTGAATGCGGCAGGCAAGTTTGAAGGCCAATGGATTCAGATTCTCTCGCTGGAGGATCCGGAGCCGAATTACGCGATGCAGATGAGCGAGCTTGAGGTTTACGGCACCTACAGCAATGGAAACCCTGTTTTGCAGATCACGGGGCAGCCGGCCGATTACGGCACTGTTCCTGGCAGGACAGCAAAATTTAATGTCGTCGCCAAGGTAGTGAACGGCGATCCAAGCAAGGTCGCGTATCAATGGCAAAAGAACGGCGTCAATATTGCCGGCGCCAACGCGAGCAACTTGATCACCGCGCCTCTGGCGGAGTCCGACACCGGCGCCAAGTTTTCCACCATCGTTTCTTATCCGGGAGCGGCCAGCGTCGTCAGCTCGAATGCGGTTGTATCGTTCGACAATAATTACGCCAAAGGCCAGCCGGCATTTTCGAACCGGCCATTATGGGGACCGGGTAAATGGGACATCTCGACGATTGTCGATGGCAACCGCGGCAATCTAGTGCATGGCGATGTCAATCCAGGCGCGGGTTTCGCTTATACGATCAACCTTGGCGCGGATGTGAACATCGACGAGATCGATATTTATCCGCGTCAGGACGGTTGCTGCCCGGAACGCCTGGCGAACTTCAGAGTGTCCGTTCACAAAGACAATGCGGGACAAATCGGCGATCCGGTCTGGAGCGCGGATTTATTCACGGACGGCACGAATGCGGGCTCGGGTCCTGGAACTGTCGTGAATATTAAAAAGGATGCGAACCCAACCGGAACATTCCATGGACAATGGGTGAAGATCATGGCTTTGGACGATCCCGTTCCTGATTACTTTCTGCAGATCGCCGAGGTGGAAGTTATTGGGAAAGCCACACTGCCGGTAGCTGGACCAGCCATCGTGTTGAAGCGGCAAGGCTCAAACCTGACGTTGAGTTGGACCGGAAACGGGTTCGTGCTGGAATCTACGGACGCATTGCCGTCGAGTTTGTGGCAAGCGGTGACTGGCGTGGTGAATAATAGCATCGCGGTTTCCACGGCGACCGGCAGGAAATTCTATCGGCTAAGACAACCGTAGCGCAGACATTCTTGTCGGCGGGTTGCGGGAGCTTTCCAGCTGCTCATTTCAACGAGGCGATTGGAAAATCGCCCTCACCCGCAGGCTTGGAAGCCTGCGCTACAAAGAGCAGGCCCATGGTCGCAATGCTTGCAACAGTCGCATGCATCTCGTAGCGCAGACATTCTTGTCGGCGGGTTACCGGAGCTTTCCAGCTCCTCGTTCACCCAGGCGATTGGAAAATCGCCTCACCCGCAGGCTTGGAAGCCCGCGCTACTGAGGAACCGAAAGGGAGTATGTACGCTTCGCCTCAGCCATGCGGACGCGGGATGAACACCGGACGCGATCCGATTTCGTGGCATGTCACCCATAAACATGCGGCATTCACACTCATCGAATTGTTAGTTGTCATTGCTATCATCGCCATCCTCGCTGGCATGCTGATGCCTGCGCTCGCCCGCGCGAAAGCAAAAGCGCTGACCGTCAAATGCATGAGCAACCAGAAACAGATTGGCATCGCCTACAAACTTTATGTGGACGATCACAATGATCTGTTCCCGATTCATGACGGTTGGGCCTCGGTCGGCGGCAAGTATTGGACGAATGCGACCGTTTCAGGCAACTCCGCGAATTACGGCGGGAAAGTGGCGGAAACGAATCGCCCGTTGAACCGTTATGTGGGAACTGTGGAAATCTTCCATTGCCCCGCGGACAAGGGCGACGCTCTCAATCCTCCCGCAAAATCATGCTGGCTCGGCTGGGGTAATAGTTATCTGGTCGAATGGGCTACCGACGGATTTCGAGTGAAGCACATCACAGGTGACAACAAAGCGCCGCGAGGGGCGCCGGAGAGTTTTCCCATCAAAGAGTCTGAAGTCGCCAAAAAACCAACCACAAAGATCATTCAAGGGGATTGGCCTTGGCACGCGAATCGGAACATCGTGGATCCGCGCAGCATCTGGCACAATTATAAAGGCAAACGATACGAGAATATGCTCTTCGCTGATGGCCACGTGGAGAATTACCATTTTCCGAAAGAAATGGACAGCTGGGGCGGGGTTGCGCCCGATCCGAATTTCCTCTGGTGGTAACTCCCCGGACGAAGAAGGCTGAAAACCGTCAATCCGCCCTACGCTGAGTGCGTTGGAGGTAACAATGCCCGTTATGCACCGCGCTGCACATCACTCCTTCTGGCCGTTGGCGCTGGCCGCTTGAAAAAGACTCTCCACCGTCCCGCTGGCGAACAATTCTCCCTGCTCGCCTCAGGTTTGTGGTGAACGTCGCCGAACTCTGAACAATCATCTGGGCGGAATATCGCCCAATCAAGCGGTCGTCACACGTCAGGAATCTCTCCGCGCTGGCGGCTTCAATCAGCGACCGCGTCCTGTTGGTGACATCCAGTTCGTGAAAGTGGGAGCCTTTATAAACCCAAATTCTTTTTCCAGAAATTCAAACCATCCAAAATGCGATCTTCAAGCCAGCGGCGAAAGCGTCGGCTAACTTCCGTCGGGTCTTCCGAGTAGGCGAACTGAAACGGCTCGTTTACGAGCGGGAATACATCTTCAATGAAAGCTTCGCCGTCGGGCGATTGAGCGCGATTGTAAGCCATCGCAGCGCACGCGAGCATTCCAGTGGATTTTCCGACCCCGTGGAAAGAAAAAAGAATCTCTGTTTGAGTCTTTGTATTGATCGTGAGGCGAGCCCACGCCTGATACGCCTCTCGATTTGCGAAGTAGTGAAGAGCTTTGGCGAACTTGACAATTTGGATCGTGTGGTATCCCGCCTCCGCATCCTTACGTGTCGCGCCTGACGAGCGTGCCCGAAATGACTTCCCTTCACCCTTGATTGTTGTCGTGACCTCTGTCGCAACCTCCTCAAGGCGCTTCACAGTCATGTCATGTAGTGTGTCTGCTGTTGTTACGACCTGCTTTCGCAAAGCTTCCTGTTCCTCACGAAGCTGTCGGAATTTTGCCTTAGCTGCGTCAAGCACCCCTCTCAGGGCTACTGTGCCTTGAATGGTTTCTTCGCTGAGGCTGAACGCCTGACGGATTGCTTTGGACTCGAAACTTCCGAACAAGTCCACTAAAGGCTTCAGGTTCCCTGCATCAGCCGCGCGCAGCGCGGCTATGTAAGCTTCCCGGTCGGTTCGAGTGATAAGGAGAGGAAACCAGTTCGCTTTCAAGAAAACGAGCGTAGCGAGACATCGCGCTACACGCCCATTACCGTCGCTGAACGGGTGAATCTGGGTGAATCGGTGATGTAACCACGCGGCCTGAATATCTGGCGGAACAGATTTCGCCTCGTGCTCCTCGTGGAGAGAAACCAACCGGTCCATCTCGGAGGCGACATGGATGGGCGGGCAAAACTCAACGCCACCGGCTCGGCCCAGACTGTTTGGCATCGACTTCCACTCCCCCCGAACGAGTGCCGGCTGAACGCTTCGGCCGAGCGTATCTATCGCGTCATACGTCTGCTGATGCGCGGTTAACGTCGCGTGCAATTCTCTGACGTAGCTTGTGCCGAGTTTCCGTGTACCAGAAACGAATTGATACAGGCCTTCAATTGCCTCTTGCTGGTCCTTGATTACCGCGATGACCTCTTCAGGTGGCTTGTCGGTGTCCTCGTGCGATAGTAGTGCGGCGTCAAACCCTTGTTCGATAAGCGTCTTGGTCGCCCCATCGGTAATCGAATACAAACGCTCCAAGATGCCAGTTTCAATTGACCACTGGCGCCTGAGACGAACCAGAAACGTATTGTATGACTCTCTTTCCTTCATCTGCGCCGCTTGCTCACTCCATGCTTTCACCTGTTCGAAGAGGCTAGAATTTACGAGCGATTGCCAATCCGGAGGAAGATCTTCGATGGGTCTCCAACCGTCGACGGCTAGCGTTGTGGGCGGGGGTTGCTGTTTTTGTTGCGCCTCGGCGCCTTGTGGCTGGAGCAAATACGGAGTTGGATCTGATTGAGCTTTCAGCCATTCGGAAACTTTTTCCTGCAAATACTCTCCCGTAATTCTGTCCAGTGAACTGCTCGGAACGCGTGCAGAAGCGATCCCAAGCTCCTTAGCGCGTTCGATAACGAACTTGCTTTGCACGCCCAACTTGACTGCGATGTCGTAAACACGTATCGGCATATCTTTTTCCCCGGGGGGAAGGATCGGAATTTGGAATTACAGCTTCCCGTAAACCTCCGAGCCTTTTTCCGCAAATTCGTTTGACTTGGCCTCCATGCCTTTCTTGAGCGCCTCTTCCTCGCCGATGCCTTGTTCAGTGGCGTATTTGCGGACGGCTGCGGTGGTAATCATCTGGCGTGGCAGAGTTTCTCCAACTCCACGCGCAGCGGCAACCAGTAACGCCGGTCTTGCGCTCGTTCGGCGGATTCCTCAGCCAGCAACGCACCCTCCAATTCCTCCATCTGGCCGAGCGCGGCGTGGGCAAGCAGCGGTCGCTTCGAGGCCAACCGTCGGCACAGCAGGGTGTGATGTCGAGCAACTTCCACGAGCAGTTGCGGCGTTCGGAGTTCCTGAAGCCAGAAACGAATTTGCGCCAGATTCGGTTCGGCGTTGTTCTGAAAATAATGTGCCTCGACGAGACGACGAATCATCGGCCAATCCTTGTCGCGCTGGGTTTTTTTGGCCTGCACGAGGTCAGGCAATGAGAGAAGATCACAGAGAGTGCCGTCCGGGAGTTCGATAGTCGTGCGCCGCCGCCAAAGTTTAGAGAAATCGTCCACGCCGCGCATCTTGGACATTACATCTACGCGCATTCGCAACGCTTCGGGATGTTGACAGCGAAAATGGATGGCGTGGCCGCGCAAGAGAAATTTCAAGGAGAAAGGTGGAACGGCAATCGGAGCGGCTTGCAGCTCAGCCAACGCCTTTCGCAGCCGCCTAAGATTGGCGGCATCGGCGAGAACGACCAGGTCGGTGTCGCGACTAAACTCGGCCGCGCCGTAAAACACGCACGCCTGTCCGCCCATGAGCAGGGCGCGGACGCGGTGCGCGCGCATCGAAGAAAGGACTTTGCGTATCGGGTTCGGGATCAAGTGAGCCTCCGAGCGCGAGATAGGTTTGCCAGAGTTTCTCGCTTTCCAGCCAGCGTTGAACAGGGGTGAGCTGATACCACTCGGCCCATTCGCCTCCAACCAACTGTTCCAGCTGAACCATGAGAAACGGATAGCAGGTTCAGGCTTGGCCGTAAACCTCCGCACGTTTCTTGTTGAAGGCTTGATTCAACTCCTCCCCACACCAGCCTTGACTTTCGCGGGCAGGACTTGCGAAATCGCACGTGCATCCAGCTGAATATTACCGCCTGTTCAAGACTAGCATCGATGAAAGTTCGAAGTTGTTTTGAGCAGACCATCGAGGATCAAACGTGCGTCTCATCCTGAAGCGTCTTTCGTTAGGCTTATCTCTGATCGCCCTGTGCTCAGGGGTCTTGTTGATTTCGGATCTGAAATCCCGAAAAGGAGGGAACCAGCGGTCACCTGGTGAGCCGAAGCAACAGGTCTTTCGAGTCGCGCTCTTGCAGCAAGCTTCTCAATCCGTCCTGGATCAGGGCGTAATCGGAGTCATCGAAGGTCTGCGCGAGAAAGGGTTCATTGACGGCCAAAACATTTCCATTCGCCGCTTCAATGCCGAAGGCGACATGCCGACCGCCAACGCGATTGCGAAGGACGCAACCGATGGCAAATACGATCTGGTTTTGACGGTCAGCACGCCCTCGATGCAGGCGGTGGCCAATGCGAACAAGGCCGGCAAAGCACGCCATGTTTTCGGTTTGGTCTCCGACCCGTACGGCGCGGGCGTCGGCATCAACCCCACCAATCACCTGGATCACCCGCCGCACATGGCGGGGTATGGCACATTGCAACCAGTCGCAGCGTGCTTTCGATTGGCCCGTGAAATGTATCCGAAACTGCGAATCGTTGGCGTGGTTTGGAATCCCTCCGAGTCCAATTCCGAAGCGCAATTAAAACTCGCCCGGGCCGTTTGCGGCGAGCTCGGCATCCAATTGCTCGAATCCAACGCGGAGAATTCTTCCGCCGTCCTCGAAGCAGCCAATGCGGTGGTTGGGCGCGGCGCCGAAGCCATTTGGGTCCCGGGAGATGTCACGGTGCTGACAGGATTTGATTCGGTGAAGCAAGCGGCCAATCGCGGGAACATCCCGCTTTTCACTGTCATTCCGCCGCATGCGGAACGGGGCGCGCTGTTTGATCTGGGGGCGAATTACACTGAAGTCGGCAAACTGACCGGGCAACTGGCGGGAGAGATTCTGGCGGGACGTGATCCGGCCACCGTTCCGATCGACAACGTCATCCCGGAAGTTTTGGTGGTGAACAAACTCGCGCTGGCCGGCCTGAAAGATCCGTGGCGAATCCCGGATTCCATTTTGCAACGCGCCACGGTTGCTATTGATGAAACGGGCAAACACGAAAAAAAGGCAGCTGCCGAAGGCAAACCGCCACGCTTGAACACGGCTGGCATTCCGCGCCCGCCCGCTGGAAAAACATATCGCATCAGCTTGGCCTACTTTGCGCCCGAGCAAGCCACCGATTCGTGCATCAACGGTTTGCTCTCGGGACTGAAACAACTCGGGTTCGAGGAAGGCAGCAATCTCACGGTGTCAAAAACTCACGCGCAAGGGGAGATGCTGAACATTCCGAGCATGCTGCAGAATCTGGATCAAGGTGACAGCGATTTGCTCGTCACGTTTACAACGCCAGTCCTTCAAGGCGCCTGCTTTGGAATTAAAAAGAAACCGGTCGTGTTCACGTGCGTCACCGATCCGATCGCGGCCGGCGCGGGCAAATCATGGACGGACCATTATGCGCATGTCACAGGGGTTGGCTCGTTCCCGCCGCTGGACGAGACGATGGAGTTGATTCCGCAGTTGCTGCCCGGACTGAAATCGCTTGGCACGCTTTACAACAGCGGAGAGGCCAATTCGATGAAGATCATTTCGGTGCTCCGGGAACTCACCAAAAAGAAGGGGATTGAACTGGTCGAACTGACGGCGGCCAATTCGGGCGAGGTTCTGCAGGCGGCCCAAGGATTGGTAGCGCGGCGCGTCCAGGCCATTTACATCCCGAGCGACAACACGGCATACCAGGCGTTCGACGCGATCATGAAAGTCGCGGATACAGCCCGGTTGCCCGTCATTAATGATGATGCGGAGTATTTGGAGAAAGGTTTGCTCGCTTCGTGCGGGCCTGGGTTCTTCGATAGCGGGTTGATGACGTCGCCGTTCGTGGCGCGAGTGTTGTTGGGAGAAAATCCGGCGAACATTCCGATGACGAATGTCTCAATCAATGTGACGCAGCTGAATTTCGAAGCGGCAAAAAAATTGGGCATCACGATTCCGGCGAAGTTAATTCAACAGTTAAACGCAAAGACAGCCGCCGCTGCTCCCGCCGCGAAGACAAACTGGCGGCCGCAACCGCGCAAAACGTGGCGGGTGCAAATGATCAATTATAACGAGTCGCCCGCGGCGGAAGAGGTCATCCGCGGCCTGGAAGACGGTTGGAAACTGGCCGGCTTGATTCCGGAGCGGAATTTCACCTGCAAACAACGGAGCGCTCAAGGGGATATGGCAACGCTCAACAGCGTTTTCGACGCGGCGCTGTCGGAGGGTTGCGACATGTTCGTGGTGCTGTCCACACCGACGCTGCAGACCGCCGTCAAGAAAGTGAAGGATGTCCCAGTTGTTTTCGCGTTTGTCGCCAACCCGATGATTGCGGGCGCGGGCAAAAGTTACACCGACCATTTACCCAACATAACTGGCGTTTCCAGCCTGGGCGCATTTGCCGAAATGGCGGCGTTGCTTCAAAAGCATTTCCCTCAATACAAGCGGGTCGGCACGTTGTTTTGCCCGGCGGAAATCAACTCCGTCCACAACAAGGATGCTTTCGTTCGAGAGGCCGCGCTGCGGGGCATCACCGTGGAAACGGTTCCGGTGAACACCTCGTCTGATCTGCCCGAGGCGGCCAGCGCCCTGTGCGCCCGGCGCATCGATGCGATTACTCAGATCGTCGACAATCTCACCGCGAGCGGATTCGTGGCGGTCGGACGCGCCGCACAACGCGCGCGTCTGCCGCTCTTCACATTCGACAGTTCGACCATCAAACACGGAGCGGCCGTGGCTGTCTCACGCGATTTTCATTCGGGCGGAGCGCAGGCCGCGGAAGTCTCTGTTCGAGTGATGCGAGGCGAAAGCCCGTCCAGCATTCCGTTTTCCTTGATTAACAAAACGCGGGTCATCGTTCATTTGGCCAACGCGCAGGAGCTTGGAATGAGCGTTCCCGCCAGCCTGATTGCAACGGCCGACGAGGTGATTCGGAATTGAGATTTGATGACAAGCTTGCTTAATACTCCGCCTTCGAGTTTAGAATAAACCCGCTCAATCCCGTGGACATTACCAAGACTAAATCCGATCAGTTCCTCGAACTCAAACTCCGCGGACGCCTCGACGCCTACTGGGCTGACCACGTTTCGGCCGCTATCGAAGAGTCAATCCGTCAAGGATCTCATCACATCCGGCTGAATCTGGCTGATGTCGATTATCTCAGTTCGGCCGGCATCCGCGTTTTGATCAAATTCTTCAAGCAACTCGGCGCGATCAAAGGGTCGCTCCGGGTCGTTAATCCTTCACCCAATGCGTTTTCAATTCTGGAATTGGCCGGCCTCGGAAACATGGTTGTCACGAACGAACTCGAATCGACCGGCGCGGATTTGGCGGCGGAGAACCGGAGTTTCTCGCGCGAGCATGGGGATTTTAAAGTGTTCGATCTGAATCCCGGCGCCAGCCTCCAATGTTTGATCGTTGGCGATCCTGCCAAACTCGAACACGGCGGATATACCGCGGCAGATTCCCACAGCCAGGCTTATCCAGAATCGACCTTCGGTTTTGGTTTGGGAGCCTTTGGCAGCGGCTTCGAGGAATGTCGCGAACGATTTGGAGAATTCCTCGCGCTTGGCGGAGCGGCGGCTTATCTGCCGACGGATGGCACCAACGTTCCGGACTACGTCGTTTCCGAAGGTTTATTGGTTCCCGAACTCGAGGTGCTTTATGGAGTTTCCGGCCGGGGCAGCTTCTCCAAATTAGTCAGGTTCGAAGCCAAGCCCGAGCCGCCTGGTGTGCTGCCCCTCGCCGAGTTGGTCGAAGGGGCATTCGAAGCGGCCCAAGCGGATGTGATTGCGATCGCGCTTATCGCGGAATCGGCCGGACTGGTTGGCGCAGCGCTGAAACGTTCCGTCGCGGCCGGCAAGCTGGAAACGTCGCCGTTGAGTTTTCCCGCCGCACGGGATTGGCTGTCGTTCACAACGGAACGCGGCCATGAGAGAACGCTCTCAGCGGTGGTCGGGGTGGCCGCGCGCGCGCCCTCTGCGGAGTTGGGCCGCCTGCTTCGACCGATTGGGACTGGCACGCGCGCCTTCGGGCATTTTCATGCGGCGGTGTTTCCGTACCGGCCGTTGCAAAAAGGCGAGTTGAATCTGCACAAAACGGTCAATGCTCTTTTCTCAACCGAATCGATGATCGGCCTGCTCCACCTGCTCGCGGACGATCGTGAAATCGACGGCATCGGCCAGAGCGAATTTTGGCGCGGCGCCTGTTGGACCGGGCCCGTTTCGGAGATCAAGACGGCCTCCTGAGCATCGTTTCGAATTTGACTTTATGACTCTCCTCATCGGAGCGATGACAATCGGTTTGATCCTCTCCCTGCTCGCGCTGGGGGTGTATCTGAGCTTTCGGATTTTCAACTTTCCCGATATCACCGCGGAAGGATCGATCACGCTCGGAGCGGCCTTAAGCGCGATTTTACTGGTCAAACATGTCAACCCGGTGCTGGCCACCGCGGCTGGGTTTGTCGCCGGCGCGCTGGCGGGCAGCTTGACTGGCGTGCTGCACACCAAATTTAAAATTCACGGGCTGCTCAGCGGGATTCTGGTCATGACCGCGCTTTACTCGGTCAACCTGCACGTGATGGGCAAGAGCAATGTCCCGCTGCTTTCCGAGACGACGTTGCTGACGTACGTCGAGAAAATGACGGTAAAGATTTTCGGCGGCGCCGCTCGATTCAGCGCGTTCGGTTGGGAAATCAACCGCCAGGACGCGACGGTGCTGGTGGCTGCGCTCTTTGGGATTTCCGTCATCGGCTTTGTCCTTTATCTGTTTTTTCGGACGAACCTCGGCACCTCCATGCGCGCGACCGGCGACAACCCGAGCATGATTCGGGCATTGGGCGTCAGCGTCGATGCGATGATTATTTTGGGATTGGCATTGTCCAACGGGCTGATTGCGCTGTCCGGCGCGCTCTTGGCCCAGTACCAAGGGTTCGCCGACGTGCAAATGGGGATCGGAATGGTCGTCTGGGGATTGGCCAGTGTGATCATCGGAGAAGCTTTGGTGGGAGTATCAAGTTTGGGGCTCTTAATCGTCGGCGCGGTCATGGGGTCAATTCTCTTTCGGTTGCTCGTGGCCATTGCCCTGCGCTGGGGCCTCAATCCAAATGATCTCAAGCTGATCACAGCCTTCTTCGTGTTCTCGGCGTTGGTCCTGCCCGGCTTTCTTAAAAAATTCAAACTCAGAACGGGCTGATCTGCCATGCTCCAAGTCCGCGCAATCACTAAAACGTTTTACCCCGGGACGCCCAATGAGGTCCAAGCGCTGCGGAACGTCGATCTGACGCTGGAGGACGGGGGTTTCGTCATCGTGCTCGGCACGAATGGTTCGGGCAAAACCACCTTGCTCAATGCCGTGGCCGGAACTTTCTTCGTTGACCACGGCAACATTTCTCTCGATGGCAAAAACATCACGCGCTGGCCGGAACATCGCCGCGCAAAATTGATCGGCCGCGTCTTTCAAAATCCGTTCAGCGGCACCGCGCCGAATATGTCGATCGCGGAAAACCTCGCTCTCGCCGCGGGCCGCGGGCGTTCGCGCGGCTTGGGCTGGGCGCTCAACGCCAATCTGCGGAAAGAAATGCGCGACCGAATCCGCAGCCTGAACATGGGTTTGGAAGACCGGCTCGACAATGCGATCGGCACACTCTCGGGCGGCCAGCGCCAGGCATTGACGCTCCTGATGGCGAGCTGGCTCAAACCATCGTTGCTGCTCCTCGACGAACACACCGCTGCGCTCGATCCCAAGAGCGCCGATCAAGTCATCCGGCTCAGCCAGCAAATTATCTCCCGGCAAAAACAAACGACGCTGATGGTCACGCATTCGATGCAGCAAGCTGTCAATCTAGGCGACCGGATTATCATGATGCATCGCGGCCAAATCCTGCACGATTTGCAAGGCGCTGAACGCGGTCGAATTCGCGTGGAGGATCTGCTCGCTCGGTTTGACGATATTCGACGCCGCGAACAGCTGGATCCTTCCGTCGCCGAAATGCTCCGTCGAAATTACGTTTAACGGTTTTCAACGCGAACCGTTCCGGCTTACTCTCTTCATCATCTCACATGCTGCCGCGATATCTTTTCCTGCCTCTGCTCATGTGGAATCTCTACGCGCAAACCGGCGACAAGCCGGGCGAACCGCAAATTCCACCCGTCCCTCCCGAACAAATTCCCCCCTCGCCGGTGTTGTCCCCGGAGCGAGCACTTGCCTCCTTTAAAATCGCGCCTGGCTTTCACGTGGAGTTAGTCGCCAGCGAACCGCTCGTCCACGATCCGGTCGCGTTGACGTTCGATCCTGACGGCCGGCTTTGGGTCGTCGAAATGCGCGGGTACATGCCGAATGCGGCGGGGACCGGTGAGAGCGAGCCGGTCGGTTCGATCGCCGTTTTAGAAGATACCGACGGCGACGGCAGAATCGATAAGCGCACGGTGTTTTTGGAAAGGTTAGTGATGCCACGCGCCCTGGCGTTGATCCGTCAAGGCCTGCTCGTGGCTGAGCCGCCGCATCTCTGGTTCTATCAAATTCGCGATGGCAAGGCCGGACCGCGCATCGCGGTGGCAAACGATTACGCTCGGGAAGGGGATCCCAAGCTCGGCCGCAAAGCCATCGCTGAAGAAACTGCCAACGGACTGTTGCTCGCGCTCGACAATTGGATTTACAGCGCGAATTGCACCGCGCGCTTTCGGAACATCGATGGTTATTGGCAGCGCGAGCCAACGATCTTTCGCGGCGAGTGGGGACTTGCCCAGGACAACTACGGACGGCTGGTTTACAATTCCAGCGAAGACCAATTCAGGATTGACCTGGTGCCATCAGCGTATTTGCCGAGAAATCCAAATTACCGCAGGCCCGCCGGCGCAAACGTTGACCCGATCGGCGACCAACGCGTTTGGCCCATCCGGCTGACTCCTGGCGTTAATCGCGGCTATCGCGATGGCATTCTGCAAAATGGAAAGCTGGTTCACTTTACCGCGGCGTGTGGACCGGTGATTTATCGCGGCGATAACTTTCCAGATGAGTTCCAAGGAAACGCATTTGTCTGCGAGCCCGCCGCGAACTTGATCAAGCGAAACATCCTTTCTGAAACAAATGGCGTGCTGACGGGCCGCCAAGCGTACGAAGGCGCTGAATTCCTCGCTTCCACGGACGAACGCTTCCGGCCAGTGAACGCCTACAATGCGCCTGATGGCTCCCTCTACATCGTCGACATGTACCGCGGAATCATTCAGCACCACCTGTATCTGACGTCGTACTTGCGAGCGCAATCATTGTCGCGCGGGTTGGAGAAACCGCTGGGGCTCGGTCGGATTTATCGCGTCCGGAGCGATGAGAGAGCGCGTGGCCCGCAACCACAGCTCAGCCACGCGACTCCTGCAGAGTTGATCGAGGCGTTGTCACACCCGAATGGCTGGTGGCGGGACACTGCTCAACGCTTGCTCACCGAACGCGATGACGCTGCAACCATCGCGCCCCTTCGCTCGGTAGTTGCCACCGGGACGCGGAAATTCGGGCGGCTCCATGCGCTCTGGACATTGGAAGGGATGGGCAGATTGGACGAAGAAACGCTGCTCGCCGGTTTGTCGGACTCAGACGGAAAAATTCGAGCGGCCGCAATTCGTCTGGCGGAGCCACTCTTGAAAAGCAACGCAGAAACCAAGCTTGAAACTCGGTTGCGGCAATTGCTGAACGAAAACAATTTTGATGTCCAGTTGCAGCTCGCTTTTACGCTCAGCACCCTTCCGAGCTCGGCAGCGCTTGATGGAATGGCTCAAATTGCTTCGCGCTCCGCCGGGAATATTTATATTCGCGACGCGTTGCTGACCGGTTTGGGAGGGCGAGAGCTCGAGCTGCTGGGGAAATTTTCCACCGACGCGAACTGGCATGATGAAACCAGCGGACGAGCGCTTTTTATCAGCGCGCTGGCCGGCTGCGTCTTCACCGAAGGAAAACCTCAGCGCATTGATCGTTTGTTTTATCTGGCGGTTTCCTCGCCAGCCTGGCAGCGCGTTGCGATGCTCGATGGAATCATCAAGGTGGGAAGCGCCAAAAACGGAGGCCGTTCGCTCGCGGTGCGTTTTCCTGCGGAGCCTCCCGGATGGATTGCGCTGCGTAAGATGGACGACCAGCGCTTGGTCGAGCGAGTTGATCGGCTGAATCAGATCATCACTTGGCCAGGCCAGCCGGGGTATGTCCCTCCACCAGTCATAAAACCTCTCAGCTCGGTTGAGCAGAAACAATTCGAGCCGTGCATCTCTGAGTTGTTGGCAACGATCAGTTCCATAAGAGCGTTTGGTCCTGATTTCTGAAGATTACCGCCAGGCCGAGTAGGTTTGTGATGCCCGGCCGATTCCAGAACTGACCACAAGTTCGAAAGCGGCGCTGCAGTTGAAGACCCAACGATTCGACCGCCCCGCTGCCGCACGGAGCTCCGCTTCGCTTCCAGCGCTGATAATGCATATGGTCTCGATGGTCTTG
>Ga0082335_1000598_pt1 | contig 87809 bp, 97 predicted proteins | sample Subgrocontami58m_FD_72375 | JGI IMG/M metagenome (GOLD analysis project Ga0082335, IMG submission 72375) | Subsurface groundwater microbial communities from S. Glens Falls, New York, USA - GMW37 contaminated, 5.8 m (SPADES assembly) (version 2) ...
ACGCGCCGGCGCAGGCGCAGTTTGATGAATGGTTGAAGAAGAAAGGCTGGACCGTAGAAAGCGTGACGCCGATCAAGCTCGTCGCCAAAACCGGCGACATCTGGAACGTCGAGAAGTCCTAAGAGCCTGCTGCAACGCGAAGGGGCCAAGGAAGGGGGAGCCCCTTCCGTTCCCCGCAGCTTCGCTCATGCTCCCTTAAACCGGGCCATAACGACCTTCGTTATGGATATTAAGCCACGTCGCCGCCGCCAGCGCGAAGCTCCAGCGCGTATTTCAATGCGGCCAGGGAATCGCGGTGATAGCGTTTCATCGCCGCGGATGCCCGCTCCGCTGAGCCCTCGCAGACCGCTTCGACCGCCGCCTCGAGTTCGCGCTTGATGCTGCTTGCCCGGTCGGGGACCATGACCGTGCGGTACCAGAAGCGGATGAGCTTGGTGTTGAGCATGGCCAGCAGCTGCGTGATGGTCTGATGGCCGGAAATCCGCCACATCTCTTCGCGTATCTTGCGCGAGCTGTGCCCCACGGCCATCGGGTTGCCGCCATCGTATGCGTCCTTCATCTCCTTCACTAACGCCTTCAGCCGCTCCTTGTCCACCTTGGTGGCTTTGGCCGTCGCCTGGCGCACCAGGTAGGGCTCGAGCACGCCGCGCGTCTCGAAGATCTCCATGGCTTCGTCCTCGCTCACCATGCGCACGCACGCACCGCGATAGCGCTCGATGGCCACCAGCCCGTCATTCTCCAGGCGCGCCAACACCCGCCGGATGCGCGCCCGGTTTGACTTCAGGCTCTGGGCGAGTTCGGTCTCCACCAGACGCTGCTTGGGGTGCAATTCGCCCCGCAGTATTTTCTCGCGCAGAATGTCGTACTCGTCGCGTATCAGTTTTTTGGCAGCCATGGTGTGGAATTATTACCTCTCAGAAAAAATCACGCGCAGATTCGACTCATGACAGATGGATACGCGCACCCGATAAGCGTACGTACGATACATCAGGCGCGGTCAAAACCGTAAACCTTCTGTCCACAATATTGTGGACTATATCGTGTAGCTTTGGCAAAATGTTTTTTGCTTGCATCTCTGCTGTGAAATAATTCCGCGGGAAACAAGAAACTCTTCTCGATGCTCGACACGGGGCGCGTCTGGGTGAAGATCTCCGGACCGATGCGGATCACGGCGGAGGAACATCCCTATCCGAGCGTCACGCCGATCGCAAAAGCGCTGATCAAGCGCGCACCGGACAGGCTCGTCTGGGGTTCGGATTGGCCGCATACGCTCATGTGGGAAAGGACGATGCCCAATGACGGCGATCTCATCGACCTGATCGGCGAGTGGATGCCGGACGAAGCCACGCGCAAGAAGATACTCGTCGATAATCCGGCGAAGCTTTACTCGTTCCAGCGCGGTGGTTTCAGTCGCGCAACGATGCGCTGTACCGCATCGGGCCCGGGCAGAAGCCGAATGTACGCTGCGAGTCAAGGTGCCGGACCAGCCTCATCCGTGCTATCGCGTGCGCGTCCCATCGAAGCATTAGCTTGTCCGGCGGCGCTGCGTCGCCCGCCCGCCTATCGCTTACTCTTCAAATTCGCAGCCGAGCTCGCGCAGCTTCTTTTCGTACGCGGCGCGGTTATTGTCCGTCTTGCCGATATCATCGAACGTGTCCGCCTCGCTCTTATGCTTCGCGTACGCAATTTCGTATACGGCCGCGACCTCGTCGAACGGAATGCATAGCAGCCCGTCCTCGTCGCCGATGACTAGATCGCCCGGCTCTATCACCATGCCATCAAGCGATATGGGCACGTTGATCTCGCCGGGGCCGTCCTTATACGGGCCGCGATGGGAGACGCCGGCAGCATAGACGGGGAAGTTCCGCTGCCTGATGTAGGCGACATCGCGGATCGCGCCGTCGATGACTACGCCGCCAAAGCCCTTGCGCTCCGCGTACGTAAGCATGCGCTCGCCCGTAATGGAATTGGTGAGATCGCCCCCTGCATCCACCACGATGATGTCGCCGGGCACTGCGAGATTGAGCGCCATATGCATCATGAGGTTGTCGCCCGGGCGCGACTTCACCGTCAGCGCCGGCCCGCACAGAACGCCGCCGGCGTGATACGGACGCAGCCGCGCACCACCGGCTGTCAGCCGGTTCATCGAGTCGCTGATATTGGCCACGGGCAGACTGCGAAACTTCTCCACCATCGCCGCGCTGACCGCGCGCTTACGCTTCAAAATCCGAAATCCTATCGCCATGTTATTACCTTTTTTCCGTAAAACGTTGTTCGACAACCGCAGCGGCGCACACCTCGCCTTAAGAGTTCAGAGAGCGTTGTATGAGCGCGCTCTTATAACAGCACAGCTTCACGAACACGCGCCCGCGCATCCAAAGGAGGCGAAGCCAGTTCCGCACGGATTCGAACGCGGGCAGAAGGCATTTTATGGTTGGTTCCCCTGCCCCGATTCCCCTCCCGAGCGCAATATCATGATGCCATATTTAAGTGCCCTATTGTCTATAGTTGTCTACAATTGTGTGCTCATGTTTGTTTACGCGAGGCAGGTGCGTCCTTCCATCGCTGCGCCCGTGCAGCCAGGCACTTCAGCCGGACGTGCTGCGCTTCTGGTTACTCTTGGGGAAAGACAATAATCAAGTAATTGACTAAGGCAATCAACTTAACGAAGGAGATCAATGAATCACAAACATTTGCCTTCCAAATCGCGGGTAGAGCGGAATGCGGCCCGGGGAGCTTCTTGGCAATGTGCCGCGTACGAGCAACGTGATGGTCTAGCCTAAGCTAAGCCATTGAGGTGGGTGGTCAGCCGTGCGCGATTCGAACCGGTGACCAATGCATTGAGTGTCTTGCCACAGCGGATCACACCCTCAGCGCAAGTATTATTCACAGCAATGGCGGCAACATCATCACAGTGTTGCCTAATTTTAAACAGTCACACGGTATTCGCCTGGAGGCCCCGATGATCTCGATCCACCGCCCTGCCCTATTCTTGACATTGTCGATGCTCTTTCTTTCGCAACCGGCTTTCGCCCAGTCAATAGCCGGTCAATACCGTTGCTGGAGCTACAACGTCAGCGGCGGTGGTGGAAGTTGCAGACTTGCTCCACCGCTTGTAATCAACTCGGACGGGACGTATCAGATGTCGTCCGAGAAGGGAACGTACAAGGTTCAGGGCGGGAGCGTCGTGCTGTCCGAATCTAAGATTCGCGGTCCCGGCAAGCTCGAGGCCGGCAATCACGTCGTCTTCGAGTACGACTTCAAGGGAATGCACCATCGCGTGACGTATCTCTGCCAGAATTGTGCTACAGCGGGTAAGAATTAGATCGATGCCTCGCGCGTTTGCTCGTGAGGTGCTTCACGAAATCAGTGGCAAGGGGGTGTAGCCTCGCCTGGCTTGGCGTGGGATGTGCCGGCTCGGTTAAACCCGAGCCACAGCGACACCCGGTTGGAAAGGGTCTAGCGCAGGCTATGCCTTTGTCTTATTGGTATGGTAGGCCGTGCCAGATTCGAACTGCCGATCAACGGATCGAAAGGAAGTTATTCGTCTAAGTTGTTGTTCCAACCGCCCGCCCTCATTCGCACAGGCCCGTTACGACACGCAGGAGCCCTACGATTTCGGCACGTTCAGCATTGGCAAATCGGCAAGCTTCGCCATTCTCGCTCACGACTGGTTAGGGCAAAAAAGAAGACCCTCAAACGAGGGCCGTAAGTCCCACCACTTATTGTTGTTTCTTTTTCTTGTTGTGTCCTGCGGCAATTGTATCGCGGCTTGGCTTGGGTTACAGCCCGCGCGTTTCAGTCAGCGTATGCGTCTTGGCAGTCGAGATGCGCGTGGCGCTATGGCCTGATCACTCCAATGGCACAGTTTGGTCGACCTGTTCCGCACAATCGACGCTGCCGCTCGCAAACATTTCGTAATCCGGCCCGTTTTCACAAATTTTCACAATCAGAGGGTAATTCGCCTTCTTATTGACCAGTCAGCCAAACGTAGGGTCCATTAGAATATGCTGCAAGCCGCGGTGAATCCCCGACTGCGGCGTTTGGTAGCGTTGAACGCGCGGGGCCGAGCGAATTCACGCAGGCGATCTCGTCAGCCATGTGGTGGCGCACGTCGCAGAACTCCGGAAAGGCTTTGAGCCCCAGAACCGAATGGAACGCCGGTTGAAGCATGAGCCGCAAAGCGTCCTGGTTGCTGCGGCAGGATGGGTTGAAGCTTTTCCTGTCCGGCGCAGAGGAAGCAATTCATTGGAGCGGGGATGGTAGTCCGGCATCTGCACCCTTGCGACGCAATCGACAGCCCGATGTTCTGGGACCCTTCGGTTGCGTTTCTGAGATGGGCCATCGCGCTCATCCTGGGGAGTTCCGCCGCGTTCCTGACCATCCTTTTCATCGTGGCGCCGGAACAAATGCACACTGCGCGCGGCAGCGGCCCTGTCGTGGAAAAGAGATTTATTAGTCGAACTGGAGAAGTTGTTCCCACTCAACTGGTGGTGCGCAGCTCCCGGAAAGCCAATGGGGACGTTGATTATGTTACGGCTATGGTCGAAGACATAACCGAGCGCAAGCTGCAGGAAGACTTGATCAAAGAACACAACGTGCGTCTCATCATCCAGAAAACCGAACTGGAAGTGACGCTTGCGCGCATCAGGCGTCTGGAAGGTCTGCTATCGATTTGCGTGTCCTGCAAGAAGATACGTAGCGAGAGCGATACCTGGCAGCAGCTCGAACAATACCTGGGCGAACATTCGGACGCGGTGTTCAGCCACGGACTCCGTCCGGATTGTTTCGAGAGGCAGAAGAAGCTTCTAGACTGAGCGCTGGCTGACAAAGGCTGCGGCAAGACGCTTAGCGCTCGCTGCTGCGCGCATCGAGCGCGGACGTGGTGGAAACGTGGTGCAGTTCGCTACGTTCTGAAAAGCAGAGGGCTAGCGCTTAGCTAACTCTTTGAATATTGGTAGGCCGTGCCAGATTCGAACTGGCGACCAACGGATTAAAAGTCCGCTGCTCTACCGGCTGAGCTAACGACCCGAAAAGAGGCGCGATTTTAATTTGCCGAGGGTGTTCGTGTCAATGAAATCCGCGCCTGGCCTGGCTGAATTCGCGCCGACTTCGCGGCCATTGACTGCGAAAGATTTCTCTTTCGGCGGCACGGCACTGCAGGGTCGTCTGCTCAAGCACCTACCGACTGATGTGCAAGACGACCCAGATGATCAATTCTCCAATTTAATATTTGCAGTCTTGATGACCTTTGCATACTTGTCCAAGTCTGCCCTCATCAGCGCGGCGGTCTTGTCCGGATTGGCATAGAAGGGTTTCAGCCCCTGGCTGACCAGCTTCTCATTGATGTCGGGCGTGGCAATCAACTTAGCAATTTCGTTCGTCAACCTGTCGATGATTTCCTTCGGGGTGTCGGCCGCCGCGTACATCCCGTACCAGTACGCGGGATTGAAATCCGGCATGCCGGACTCGGCGAACGTCGCCACCTGAGGCAGCTGCAGCAGGCGAGTCTCTCCGGTGATGGCAAGCCCCTTGAGCCTGCCGGATTTGATGAACCCGAACGCGGAAAGCGGCGGCACCAAAGCAACCTGCACCTGGCCGCTCATGACGTCGGCCATCGCCGGCCCCGCACCTTTGTAGGGAATGTTCTGGATGTGGATGCCAGCCTGAATGTTGAGCAGCTCGATCGCAAGATGGGTGATTCCTCCGCTTCCCACCGAACCGTTATTGAGCTGTCCCGGCTTCGATTTCGCCAACGCAATCAGTTCCTGCATGTTGTTCGCCGGCAGCGAGGAATTCGCCAACAGGATGAGTTCAGTCTTGGCTGTCGATGCGATCGGCGCAAGGTCCTTCATCACATCGTAGGGAAGACCGCCAAACAACTGGCGGATGACCAGATTGGTGTGGGCCAGTATGAGCAGCGTGTGGCCATCGGGCTTCGATTTGACCACCGCCTCGGTACCGATGATGGTATTGCCTCCCGCGCGGTTGTCGACGATCACCGGCTGGCCCAGGCGTTCGGCTAGCGCCGGAGCGAGCAGACGGGCCACAGGATCGGTGGTACCGCCCGGCGGGAAGGGAACGATCAACCGAATCGGCCTGCTCGGGTAAGCCTGTTGAGCGCCGGCGCAGCCCACAAATGCGACCAGCACGACTGCCGTCACCATACGCACCACTGCATTGAAAGCTTTCATCTGCCCGCCCTCCTAAGCTCAAGGTGAGACATCCACTGCTAACGTGCTACGCTAGGCATCCATCGCGCACGGACCAAGCCAGGCAGCCTTATTGTGTAAAGCCTTGGTTGTCGCCCGCATAGCTTGCCAAGCACTGCCGCGCCGCCATTCCCACGGCGGTACAGATTCATTATCCGCCCACAGTCCGTGTTTTGCAGCTTTGGCTTCGGCCCTTAAGGCTGTAGTCCACCCCCAACTTCATCCACATCGAATTGCTCTACAATCGATAGCGTATTCACCAATCACTCGGTTAGGGCCATGACAGCGACCAACCTGGTTCTCAAGACAGCAATCGGCAATTACGGAAATACCAACTCACTCAAAGACGGGACGATAAAGGTGCCGGGAGTGGCTTTCGATTTTGTCGAGATCCTTCCGGTGCATAAGGCATTCAGGTCGATGGTCCAGAAGCTGGAGTTTGACGTGTCTGAAATGGCCTTCACGACCTACATGCTCGCCAAGTCGTTCGATAAGCAGCTGACGGCACTGCCGATCGTTCTGGTTCGCATATTTCACCATGGGACCATCATGTGCAACGTCAAGTCCGGGATTCGAGAGCCCAAGGACCTGGAAGGCAAACGGGTCGGGATGCGGGCGTACGCCCAGACGGGCCCGACCTGGAGCCGTGGAATACTCCAGAATGAGTACGGTGTGGATCTCAACAAAGTGACCTGGGTCACCTACGAAGATTCGCATGTCAGCGAGTTTCGGGATCCCAAGATCTGCGTCCGGGCCTCTCGAGGAAAGAAGATGGATGAGATGCTGGTGGCCGGGGAGATTGACGCGGCGATCGGTCCCCATATCACCGCCTTACCTGAAGTGAAGCCGTTGTTCGAAGGGGCTGCGGAAGTTGAGGCGGCATGGTTCAAGAAGACCTGGATATACCCCGTAAACCATATCGTGGTCGTCAAAAGCGAGATCGCCTCCTCACATCCGTCGATTTTAGGTGAGCTCTACAAGGCCTTCAAATCGGCAAAGGAACTCTATCTTCAGCGCCTCGCCGGCAATGGACCTTCCTCTGCCGACGATAAATTGAAGCTTCGGCTCCAGGGGATCGTGGGAGGGGATCCGTTGCCTTACGGCGTGGCATTGAATCGCAAGGCGATCGAAACCCTCGCCCAGTATGCGTTCCAACAGAAGATCCTGCCCGAGCAGTACCGTGTCGAGGATCTTTTCGATCCCTCGGTGCTGGCTTTAGCATAGCCGACTGTGACTATCAGACCTCTCAGCGCGAGGCGAATAATCCGCCCGCGGCGTTACCAAGTTCAACGACGGCAAGGCGATTGAAGGGATGGTCTTTTAGTTGCAGCTGACGTCGCCAACTAACATGCTTCTTGTCTTGGCGCGTTTGCGCGCAGCAATTATCCCCCTGGGACAGGAGGATACGCATATGCCGCACGCGTGGTCCCGACGGTATTGCATGCACTTGAACGCGTCGAAGCGCAAGTCACGCTCCTGATCTGCTCGGAATTCGATGCCGGTAAACGCATGTACCGGACAAGCATCGATGCAGACATGACACTTGCCGCAATGACGGTCAAGCGGTACGCCTGGCTGCAAGGGCGCATCGGTCAAGACGGTAACGAAGCGAACCCTTGGTCCAAACGCATCGGTCAGCAGAAGGCAGTTCTTCCCGATCCAGCCGAGCCCTGCAAGGTGAGCGGCCAATTTGTGAGAGAGAACGCCTTTCAGGGTACTGGAGTCATACGGGTTGGAACCCGGTACCGCAAAGGCCTTGAATCCCTTGCTCGCGAGTAAGCGCGTCAGATCATACGCCAGAAAATCGAGCGCTCGCGTAACCACCTCGTAGATGTGGTGAAAGTACAGGCTCTTCTCTCTTGGTTCGTTGGGACTATGGTTATCGAGGACGGAATCCGAAACGCGCATTCCAACGGATACCGCCCGAGGGAACTCCCCGACCCATGGGGCGCACTGGGCGGCGATGAAGTCGCGCGCTATGGTCAGGTCGGCAACTCCGAAAAGGTCGGCCCCGTGCTCCCGCGAAAACTTCTCGAGCCCGTCAGCAGCGACCCAGTCAATTATTGGCGCACTTTGCCTCTTTGTGCCCATCTTTCGCCTCCTTGAGCGCGCAGCGAACACCGCATTTCCAAAACCGGCACCAGCGTCCGATTCCGGCCTTAGCGCATCATTACGCGGCCGCCGGTTATGTTTATCGCCTGGCCGGTCATGTAGTCAGACTGGTTGGAGGCGAGAAACGCTACAATCTTCGCTACGTCTTCTACGCTAACCCGTCCCCCTAAAGGCGCCGGGTCCGTCGACCCAACTGGCGCTTCCGCATAAGCCTTGGCGATGGCCTCGTCTTCGCTGAGCCCTTTCTTCATCCGCTCGTAGATTGCCTTGCCCATGGAAGACCAGGATAGAACCGGGCCGGGACAAACCGCGTTCACATTTATCTTGTATTGTCCCAACTCCTGGGCTAGGCCTTGCGTGAAGTTTATCGTTGCTGCCTTGGTCGCGCCGTACGCGGTCGAACCGGGAACCGGAAGTTTGCCGGCCCGCGATGCCATGCTGATTATCTTGCCGCCTCGCCCCTGCTTGATCATCTGCTTCGCCGCCGCTTTCGACATCAAGAAAAGGCCAGTGAGGTTGACCGCAAGAGCCTTGTTCCACATTTCCTCACTCAGGTCCACAACGGAAGTCACTCCAAGGTCTCGCGCGAGTACCCCGGCATTGTTGACCAGAATATCAATCTTGCCGAACTCCTTCACTACCCTGTCCACCATGTCACTCGTTTCCTGAGCGCGGGTAATATCAGCGGTGATAGCCAACGACCGGCGTCCCAGAGACTTGATCTCCGCCACAAGGCTATCGAGGCCGCGCCATCCCGCCTCCTTGTCCCACGGGTCGAGATCATCCGGGGTTTTCAGTACGTCATTCACGACGACGTCGGCGCCCTCCTGGGCAAGACGCAAAGCTATGCCGCGACCGATCCCTTTCTTACGCGCCGCTCCCGTCACCAAAGCGACCTTGCCGCTCAAGTCATACATTGCCTTCCTCCTATCTTCCCGAACGAATTGATTTTAGAGATACGCCCGCATTGGGGTTCATATAGCGTACTTTGCATCTTCCTTGACTTTCATACATGACTATACTCCCGCCGTCGAGGATGGACCTGCGCCGACGCAGATGCGCCAGGCGACCAAGGTGATCATTTCTCGATCTTGATGTTGGCGGTCTTGATGATCCTAGCGTACTTTGCAAGGTCCGCTTTGATCAGCGCGGCGGTTTGATCAGGGGTCGAGACGAAGGGCACGGTCCCCTCCCGCGCGAGGGCCTCAATCGTGCCGGACCGCGCCAGAAGGGTAGCTGTCTCGCTCGACATCTTGTCGATGATAGCCTTCGGCGTACCCGCAGGCGCAACGATCGCATACCAGGTGATGAGTTCGAACTCGGGCAAGCCGGCCTCGGCGACGGTGGGCACCTGCGGCAGCTCAGGCAGCCGCTTGTCGCCGGTATAGGCGATGGCCTTGAGTCTGCCGGCCTTGATGAGTGGCACAGCGGAGGATATGGCGTTATTGAAGGCCACTTGTATTTGACCGCCAAGGAGATCGGCGGTCATCGGCCCCGTTCCTTTGTAGGGGATGTGTTGCATTTTGATCCCGGTCATGATGCAAAGCAATTCAGTCCCCAGATGGGGTGTTCCTCCAGTGGCCGACGAGCCGTAGTCGAGCTTTCCCGGCTTCGACTTGGCCAAGGCGATGAGCTCCTTCAAGTCATTGGCAGGTACCGACGGATGGAGCACCAGAAGGTACGGGCTCTTGGCAATGGTTGCCACCGGATCGAAATCCTTGATGGGGTCGTAAGGGAGGCGGTACAGGTTCGCAGTGATGGGAAGAGTGTTGGTCGTCATCAGGACCGCGTAGCCGTCGGGCGGGGCTTTGGCGACCAATTCGTGGGCGAGGATGGTGTTGGCGCCGGCTCGGTTCTCGACGATCACCGGTTGGCCCCACCTCTCGGTGAGCGCCTGCGCGTATAGGCGAGCCACTGGATCGGCACCGCCGCCTGGTGGATAGGGGACGATGAAGCGGATCGGTTTGTTGGGATAAGCCTGCTGGGCGGCAATGGAACCAGCGAGTCCCATAAGCACACCCAACGTCAACATGCGCACCACTGCTCCAAAAGTTTTCATCTGCCACCTCCTTAGTTTAATGTTATTCATCCACTGCCACGATCAGCGCGAGCCGGTCATCGTTGATCAAGCCCCGATGCTCGTCCCTAGCGGGCCTAGCACGCACCCAGCAACGCGTGGAGGCGCGCCTCAAGCGTCGGCCACCACGTAGTTGCGCAGGATCCCGATGCCGCTGATCTCGACCTCGATAACGTCGCCCGGGACCATATTGCCGTCGGCGCCCTCGGTGCCCATCCAGAGCACGTCGCCGGGGTGCAGGGTGACAGTCTTGCTCATCTCGTGGAGCCAGGTCGCCGTATCCCAAACCTGGTCGGCCGAGGAGAAATCTTCCCAAACTGTCCCGTTGTGGCGGACGACAATGCGCAATGCGGTGGGGTCCAACTCCGTGACTATCCAAGGTCCGAAGGGTTTGAATGTGTCGCAGTTCTTGGCGCGAAATAGTGTGCGATCCGTGCGCTGCCACTCGCGCTGACTGATGTCATTGCCGATGCTGTAGCCGAAGACGTAGTCTAGGGCGCTTTCCCGAGAGACATTACGCGCCTTCTTGCCGATGACCACCGCGAGCTGCCCCTCGGGCTGAACCGCGCCCGAACAGTCCTTCGGGACGACGATGTTCTCCTCTGTGCCGATGATGGCATGCACCGAGCGCAGATTCGGTTCTGGCCTGGCCGGATATTTCGGCGGCTCCCCGCGCCGCTTGGCCATGGCTTCCAGGTGGCCGCGGTAGTTGGGGCCCGCAGCATAGAGGACCCCCGGGATCACGGGTGGGAGGAGTTTCACCTCGGCCAGGCGATGGCTGGTTTCGGTTACCCTATGCGCCACAAAGGGACTGCCCGCTACCTCGATTACCCTGTCCTCCTCGACGATGCCGTAGCTGATGTCCGGCCCGGCCCGGAATCGACACCATTTCATGAGATTTGTCCCCCCTTCCCACACGTTCATCTACCCATCAGGCGCTGGACGTTCACAAGAATCCGAAGACATCCGAAGGCGATGCACAAACGCCAGCGACCAAGCGCTTCCGGCGAGAGAGGAAATCCAATGGAGCAAATTGTATTCCGTTGTCGACGGGTCGGCGGCAATTAGAATCACCGGTCAGGTTTGATATTGGCGGTCTTGATGACTCTAGCGTACTTGACCATGTCCGCCTTCATCAGTGCGGCAAACTGCTCCGGGGTAGAGAAGAAGGGTTCCGCCCCCTGGCTAGCCAGCTTTTCCATGACGTCGGGTGTGGCCAGAATCTTGGCAATTTCGGTCGATAGTTTGGCGATGACTTCCTTCGGCGTGCCGGCCGGCGCAAGGATTCCCTGCCAGGTGTTCACGTCGAAACCCGGCAGACCGGCCTCGGCGAAGGTGGGCACCTGCGGCAGCACCGACGAACGCGTTTCCCCGGTGGTGGCGATGGCCTTCAGCCTGCCCGATTTCAGGTGAGGCACGACGTTGATGAGGCCCAAGAAGGACAATTGCACCTGACCGCTTATGAGGTCGGTGACGGCTGGCGCTCCCCCTTTGTACGGGATGTATTGCATGCTGATCCCCGCCGCGATTTTCAACAATTCACCCGCCAGATGGCCCGATCCTCCGCTGCCCACCGCGGCGAAGTTGAGTTGTCCCGGCCTGGATTTCGCCAGCGCGATGAACTCCTGCAAATTATTGGCCGCTACCGCCGGATGGAGCATCAGTATGATCCTGGTGCTGCTGACCGTCGCGACCGGAGCGAAATCCTTGACGGCGTCGAAGGGCAGGGGGAGCAGACTGGGGATAATGGCATGGGTCACGGACATCAGCATGACGGTATAGCCATCGGGCGGGGACTTGACTAAGGCTTCGGTGGCAATGATGGTGTTGCCCCCGGGGCGGTTGTCGACGATCACTGGCTGGCCCCAGCTTTCGCTCAGCTTCTGGCCGAACAAACGGGCCAATATGTCGTAGGCCCCTCCCGGAGGGAAGGCGACGATAATGCGGATCGACTTGGTGGGATAAGCCTGCTGGGCAGTGGCGGGGCCGGCAACAGCTATCAGCATGCCCGCGAGAAACATTCGCACCACCACGTTGAAAGCATTCATCTGGCACCTCCCCTTGAGTTAGCAGGCTGTTGAAAAACGCTTCCCGAACACGAAAATGCATACCATCTTTATGTCCTCTGAGAGGGAAGCGTTATTCAATAGCCCTGATTTGGGGGATCTAAAAGGGGGCGCCGCCCCCTTTTTCAACACCCTGTTAGACATTCGCTCCGCACGGGGCGGCCGATCACGGGATCGATCGCCGGCTGTCGAAACCGGCAATACGGCGACAATTACTCAGATTTGATGTTCGCCGTCTTGACGATCATGGCAAACTTGGTCAGGTCCGCCTGCAGCAACGCTGCCATCTGCTCGGGCGTAGAGACTATGGGCGCCATCCCGAATTTGGCCACCGCATCTTTGACCTCGGGCGTGTCCAGGATCTTGCCGATTTCAGTCGATAGCTTGTCCACAATCGGCTTCGGAGTGCCGGCCGGAGCCACGACCCCCATCCACTCCCTCACATCCAGGCCGGGCAGCCCAGCCTCGGTAAAGGTGGGCACTTGAGGCAGGCTTGCAAGCCGCGCTTTGCCGGTGACAGCGATGGCCTTGAGTTTGCCACCCTTGATATGGGGGGTGAGATTGAGCGGAGTATTGAAGTGAAACTGCACCTGGCCGCCCATGAGATCGGCAAGGGCCGGCCCTCCTCCCTTATAGGGAATGTGTTGTGTCTTGATCCCCGCCAAGATGTTGAGCAATTCCGCCGCCAGATGTGTCGATCCTCCGGCCGCCGAGGTGGCGTAATTGAGCTGCCCCGGCCGGGATCTGGCCAATGCGATGAAATCCCGCAAATTGTTGGCAGGCACACCTGGGTGCAGCGCCATAAGAAGCTCGGCGCCAATCAGCGTCGCGACCGGAGCGAAGTCCTTCACGGCGTCGTAGTGCGTGGACATCACCAGAGGCGCGGAGATGTAGGCGACGCTCGTCAATAGTATCGTGTAGCCGTCGGCCGGGGATTTGGCCACGGCTTCGGTACCGATCACGGTGTTGGCGCCCGGTCGATTGTCGATAAGTACCGGCTGGCCCCAGCGCTCCGTCAGCTTTTCGCCAATGAGGCGGGCCACTGGTGTGGTACTTCCACCCGGCGGGTAGGGGACGACGAAGCGGATTGGCTTGCTGGGATAGATTTGCTGCGCGCTGGCTGGACCGGCAAGCGATATCAGCACCGCTATGGCGAACATCCGCGCCGCTAAGTTGGAGAAGTTCATGTCGGGGCCTCCCTGGCTCAAGGTTAAACAACCATGCCGAACCAGCGCAGCCAGCCGGCTTTTGTTTTCGGAAGAGCTTACATGCTCGAACGCGGCTTGCCTAGAAGTGAAATGAATTTGCGCGTACGCCTTCAGACATAACGCGTCGGATCGGCGATGCCCGCCGCTTCGAAGCCTGCGCGACGCAGGCGGCAGGAGTCGCACACACCGCAGGCGCGGCCTTCGGCGTCGGCCTGGTAGCACGAGACGGTAAGCCCGTAGTCCACGCCCAATTTCACGCCCTGCTCTATGATTTGCCCCTTGCTCAGCGCAATGATCGGGGTATGCAGCGTAAGCCTTCGGCCTTCCACCGCGGCCTTGGTGGCGAGATTCGCCAGATTCTCGAATGCACGCATATACTCCGGCCGGCAGTCAGGGTAGCCGGAGTAGTCGACCGCATTGGCGCCGAAGAATAGATCCTGCGCGCCGAGCACCTCGGCCCAGGCGAGCGCAAGCGCAAGCATGATGGTGTTGCGCGCCGGGACGTAGGTGACGGGGATGGTGTCCTTGCGCACGCCTTGCGTCGGCACCGCAATTTTATGGTCGGTAAGCGCCGAGCCGCCGAATGCGGCGAGGTCGATCTTGATCGTCTTCTGCTCGACGGCTCCGAGTGCGCGTGCGACGCGCGCCGCCGCATCGAGTTCGACGCGATGGCGCTGGCCGTAGTCGATCGACAGCGCGTAGCAGGCAAATCCCTGGCGTCTGGCGATGGCCAGCACGGTGGCAGAGTCGAGGCCACCCGAAAGAAGAACGACTGCTTTGCGCATGCGACGCACATCCTCTCCGAAACGAGAGGCAGGAAATCCTAACGCTTGCTCGCGAGGCGCTGCTTCGCCTTCTCGGCGGCCGGCGAACTGGGATATTTCTTCATCAGAGCCTGCAAGGTATCGCGCGCGGACTTTACCTGATTCAAATTTTCCTGGCAGCTGGCGATATTGAGCAGCGCTTCCGGCGCTTTCGGGCTGTCTGGCCACGCGGCGACAACCTTTTGCTGCTCGGTGATCGCCGCCTTGTAGTCGCGCAGCGCGTAATAGGCATTGCCGATCCAGTATTGCGCGTTTGCCGCCTGCGGGCCATCGGGAAACGCGACGAGGAAGCTGCGAAAGGCGGCGATGGAGCCCTGGTAGTCCCCCAGATTAAACTTGCCGAGCGCGGATTCGTACGCCTTGGCCTCGAGCGCCGGATCGGGCGTGCCCGCGGCCTGCGTCTCCTGCGCCTTGGTTTGTTGTGCCTGGAGCTTTAGCAGGCGCGCGTCAAGATCGCTATAGAGTTCCTTTTGCCGCCGATCCAGCGTTTCGATCCGGTTCCCGTGCACCTCCAGTTGGCCGCGCAGACGCCGCATGTCCTGCCTCAACTCGTCGATCTGCTTGGATAAGTCGATCGACCGGTCCTGCAGCAGGGATTCGATCTTGGCCAGTCGTTGGTCCAGCGCTTGCTGGTTCGTCCCGACTTGGGCTCTGAGCGCGGCGACCTCCCTCAACGCGTCTTCGTCGAACATGCCGGCGCGGGCCGCGCCGGCAACCATGCAAAGTCCCAGCAACAGCGCGACGCGCAGCCTCATCTATCAGTACTCTCCGTTATAGAGCATGTCGCCGCGCCGGTTCTGCCCCCAACAATCTTCGGTCTTTTCCGTGCAGCGCGGTTTTTCCTCGCCCAAGCTCACCGATTCGATCTGGCTTTCCTGCGCCCCCAGCAGCGCCATCATCTTCTTCATTGCATCGGAGCGCCTCTGGCCCAAGGCGATGTTGTACTCGCGGCTGCCGCGCTCGTCGCAGTTGCCCTGGATCAGCATTTTCGCATCGCGGTGTCCGGCGAGATAACGTGCATGCGCCTGCACGAGCGCCTTGAACTCGTCCTTCACGTCGTACTTGTCGAAATCGAAAAAGACGCTGCGCTTGGACAGGATGTTATTCGGGTCCTTGAGTACATTGGGCACGGCCCTGGGCGCTGCCGGTCGGGGTGCGGGTGCGGGCGCGGGCGCAGCGCCCGGCTTCGCCGGAGCGGCCACCGACGGCGCGCGTTCCTCGACCTTGGCCTTGGGCGCTTCAGTGGGTGTGCTGGCGCAGCCCGCCAGCAAAGCCAACATGCCAACGATACTAAGCAACTTTCTCATTTCGATTTCCTCTCTTTCTTTGTGTTAGTTGGTCAAAAATGGGCCCCAGGCGGGCTCGCGCACGTCCGCTGCTTGAACCGACAAGCGCTGCTTCACACTGCCGTCGCTCGATACCGCGGCCAGCGAACCGCGGTTACTAATCTGTGTAGCATACAGAATCATCTTGCCATTCGGGGCGAAACTGGGCGATTCGTCGTACTGTCCGTCGGTGAGCGTCTGGCCCTGCCTGGTCGCCAGATCGAGCGAACGCACGCGAAAGTGTCCGTTGTCGCGCGCGACGTAGGCGAGGGTCTTGCCGTCGCGCGAAATCCGCGGCGAGACATTGTAGCTGCCGTCAAACGTGATGCGCTCGACCTCGTCCCCCGTAATGCTCATGCGGTAGATTTGCGGGCTGCCGCCGCGGTCGGAAGTAAAATACACGAACTGACCGTCGGGAGCGAAAAACGGCTCCGTATCGATCGCACTCGAGTTGGTAATGCGCCGCGGGCTGCTGCCGTCGGCGCTAATGAAATAGATCTGCGAGCCGCCGTCCTTGGACAGCACCACCGCCAACTGTTTGCCGTCAACGGACCACGCGGGTGCGCTGTTCGATCCCCTGAAATTCGCCACCACGTGGCGCCGCCCGGAAATCAGCGAATGCACGTAGACGACGGGCTTCTTGTTCTCGAACGAGACATAGGCGAGACGCGTGCCGTCGGGCGACCAGGACGGAGACATGATTGGTTCGTGCGAGGCGAGCGCGGTCTGCGCACCGACCCCGTCGGCGTCGGCAATCTGCAACTCGAATCGCGTCCCCCGCTTCTCCACATACGCGATGCGCGTGGAAAACACGCCGCGGTCGCCGGTCAGCTTCTCGTATATCAGATCGGCGATGCGATGCGCGGTCGTGCGCGCCTGCGGCACGGCGAAGGTCAAGGCGGCGCCGCCGATCTCGCTTTGCCTGGGCACATCGAGCAGATGGAAGCGCGCCTCGAAGCGGCCGTCGGCGAGACGCACGACGCTGCCGATCACCAGAGCGTCGGCGCTGCGACTCTTCCAGTCGTCGAAATTGACCTGGGTTGGTTCCGTCGGTAGCGGGGTGACGTTGCCGGCGAAAAGCATGCGAAAGCGACCGCTCCGTCGCAGGTCGGCTTCGACGATGTCGCTGATGTTCTGCGGCAAGGCGTCTTCGCCAGCGAAGCGCAGCACGCCGATCGGGATTTGATTGGCGCCGCCTCCGGTGATTTCGATCGACAACTCCGCCTGCGCCCCGGTGCAAGCGAGCGCGAGCAGCAGCCCTATCCAAACCAGGAGATATCGCATCAAATGATCCGCAATTTTACGTACTGCATTACACGTATTGCCCATTTGCGGCGTTCAGTCCTGCGGCCGGAACTTCAATTCCAGACTACGCTCGAACAGTTCAGGCGTCTGGGGCTTGGGCAGCGGCGAAGATTTGCGTATGGCGCGTTCCAGCGCCTCGTCGTAGTTCTTGTAGCCACTGGATTTGCGCAAGCGTATCGTCAGCACGTCTCCGGTGGGCAGCAGGGTAACGTCAAAAATCGCCTCGGGATTGCCGCGAATATCGGGCTGCGCCACAACGTTGGGCTTGATCTTTCTGACGATGGCATTAACCCACTCTCCCTTGGCCTTCGACAGTGCAGACGCAGCCTCGCGCCTCATTTCACTGAGAGTTCGCTCGCGCTCGAGCGCTGCGGTCTCGCGCTTGGCTTCCGCACGGATGTCATTGCTGAAGTCAAGATCGAGTTTGGGCTCCGCCTTCTTCGGCGCTTCCTTCTTGATTTCCTTCTTGATTTCCTTCTTCTTCTCCAGCGCGATGTCGGGTTTGGGCGGCTCGACCGCTTTCTCCACGACCTTGGGTTCGGACTTCACTTCGGGCTTGGGTGCGGGTTTGATCTTCGGCGCAGGCTCGGGCATAGGTGCGGGCGTCGGCTCTGGCTGCACGACGACCTTCTCCACCACGGGCGCGGGCAGGCTCGACCACAATTCCACCTCGACCGCATCGGCGTGCCGGCTCTGCCAGCGCACGCCGAAAAACAAAAACAATGCGAGCAGCACGTGCACCAGCAGCGCGAGCACGACCGACGGAACCTTGCCCGGTTCCTGATAGGTCAAGACATTGCCGGCGACGCTCATTGTGGCTTCACCATCAGCCCGACTTTTTTCACGTTTTGCTTTTGCAGCTCGTCCATGACTTTGAGCACGGCTTCATAGCGCACGGATTTGTCAGCGGAAATCACAACCGCCCGCTCTGGATGAGTCTTCTGCTTTTGCTGCAACGCAGCTACCAGCTCGGCGGTTGACACGGCACGTTCGCTCGCCGCCGTCTTCGTGCGCTCGCGCAGCAACATCGACGCGTCCGCCTTGATCACCACTTCCAGCGGGAGCTCGGGCGGCTGCGACGACTTGCCTACCGACGGCAGTTCGACCACGCCGGGGTTCACCAGCGGCGCGGTGACCATGAAGATCACGAGCAGCACCAGCATCACGTCGATGTAGGGCACGACGTTGATGTCGCTCATGGCGCGGCGCGGACGCGGCATCGCTCGCTTTCCTACTTGCCCACGCCGGCCTGGCGCTGCAGGATATTGGAGAACTCTTCCATGAAACTCTCGAAGCGGATCGCCAGCCGGTCGATATCGTGTGAATAACGATTGTACGCGACCACGGCCGGAATCGCGGCGAACAGGCCGATCGCCGTGGCAATCAGCGCCTCGGCAATGCCGGGCGCGACTTGCGCGAGCGTCGCCTGGCTGACGTTGGCAAGGCCGCGGAAGGAATTCATGATACCCCACACCGTGCCGAACAATCCGACATAGGGACTGACCGACCCGACCGAAGCAAGAAAGGCCAGGTGGCGCTCGAGGTTATCCATTTCGCGCTGATAGGTGGCGCGCATTGCCCGGCGCGCTCCTTCCACGGGTATATTCGGGTCGATGCCGCGCTGCGCGCGCAGTTTGGCGAATTCGCGGAATCCCGCTTCGAAAATGCGCTCGAGCGAACCGGCGCGGTGGCGGTCGTTAACCGCGCTCTGGTATAGCCCGTTCATGTCGCTGCCGCTCCAGAAGTCGCGCTCGAATTTCTCCGTCTGGGTCCCCGCCTGGCGGATCACGAACATCTTGCGGAAAATGAACAGCCAGCTCATGAACGACACAATCAGCAGCAGCGCCATCACCAGCTGCACCAGCACGCTCGCATTGGTGATCAGAGTAAGGATCGACAGGTCGTGGGTCACATTCATTGTTGTATTGCCTCACGTGCTCATTTCCAAAAAACGGAATGCCCGCTTACGCCCGCGCCGAAGCGGCGATGCCCTGCAAGACTGCCGGCACAAGCGCCGGCTTGAGACTCTTCTCGTCAAGACACGCCACGCGGATTTCCGCGCGCGCCAACAGTTCCTCCCCGCGTCGAGCTTCCTGCGCCAAATCGACGTAGACACGCGCGAGTTTTTTCGGTTCAACCGTAACATCGAGCAGATCGTCCAAGCGCGCCGGACGGACAAAATCGAGCAACGCGCGCCGCACCACGAAGATCTGACCCGCTTCCTCTCGTAGTTTATCCTGATTCAGTCCGAAACTGCGCAGCCATTCGGTGCGCGCGCGTTCGAAGAATTTGAGGTAGTTGGCATAGTAGACGACGCCGCCCGCATCGGTGTCTTCGTAGTAGACACGCACGCGCCAGGAGAAACGCTTCGGCTCAGGCTGCGCCGGGATCATTCCACAAGTCGCGGCTCGCGCCCACGCGCGGCAGTCCCAGTCCAAAATGGCGATAGGCCGATTCGGTCGCGACGCGCCCGCGCGGCGTGCGCTGCAAATACCCTTGCATTATCAGAAAGGGCTCGAGCACATCCTCGATGGTATCGCGCTCCTCGCCTATGGCGTGCGCCAAATTCTCCACGCCCACAGGGCCGCCGGCAAATTTCTCGATCACCGCCAGCAGCAGTTTGCGGTCCATCAAGTCCAGACCGAGCGCATCCACGTCGAGCATTTTCAACGCCGCGTCGGCGACTTCGCGCGTCACCGCGCTCTTCGCCCTGACCTCGGCGAAGTCGCGCACGCGTCGCAGCAGGCGGTTGGCGATGCGCGGCGTGCCGCGCGAGCGCTGCGCGATTTCGAGCGAGCCTTCGGCGGCGACCTCGACGTGCAACAGGCGCGCGGAACGGTCCACGATCTGCTGCAACTCGAGCGCGCTATAGAATTCCAAGCGCGCGACGATGCCGAAGCGATCGCGCAGCGGGTTGGTGAGCATGCCGGCGCGCGTGGTGGCGCCGACGAGCGTAAAGGGCGGCAGGTCGAGTTTAACGGAGCGCGCCGCGGGCCCCTCGCCGATCATGATGTCGAGTTGGAAGTCCTCGAGCGCCGGATAGAGGATTTCCTCCACCACCGGCGACAGCCGATGGATCTCGTCGATGAACAGCACATCGTTCGGCTCGAGATTCGTCAGAAGGGCGGCAAGATCGCCCTGGCGCTCCAGCACCGGGCCCGATGTATGGCGCAGATTCACGCCCATTTCGCGCGCGATGATGTGCGCGAGCGTCGTCTTGCCCAGACCCGGTGGGCCGAACAGCAGCACATGGTCGAGCGACTCCTTGCGCGCGCGCGCCGCCTCGATGAATATCGACAGCTGACCGCGAATTTTTTCCTGGCCGACGTACTCGGACAGGGCTTTCGGGCGCAGCGCGCGCTCCATTGCCTCTTCCTGCGGCGACGCAGGTTCGGTGGCGATAAGACGGTCGGTTTCGATGGCCATGCGCTATCTTAGAGTATGTTACGAAATGAGGGGCCGAGGAAGGGGTAGGCCCCTTCCTTTCCCACCGGCTCCCCTCATACCCCCCTACATTGGCCCGTTGCAAAACTCATTTTGCAACGGGTACTTACTTCAACGCCTTTGCGCCTGAGCCGGCTCGGCCGACGAGATGTCGGCAAAGAAATGGATGTAATAAGCCGTATCGACGGCCCCGTTCCCGATCGCCGAGGCGGTGCGCCGCTCGCGGTAAATGCTGCCGTCTTTGCGCCGGCACCAAGTCGTGCCGCTCCAGTGTCCCGCACGCGAGAGGGATTCGCGCATATCGTCATAGAACTGCGGCGGTTCGAGTGCGGTGCGAAATTTGGTTTCGGATTTTCCGACGACGTCATCGTCGCCATAACCCGTGACGGTCGTAAACGCCCGATTCACCGACACGATGGTTCGAGCCGGATCGGCCGCAACGATCATCATTGCCTCGGCCATGTTGTCGAAGGCGTGGGCCTGTATGGCGAGCTTTCGATCCCGCTGGCGCAGTTCAGTGACGTCGATCGAAACGAGGACAGCCTTGTGCGCGCCTGCGTGCCAAAAAGAACTTACCGTGGCCTGAAACTCGTGCGCGGCGCCCTCGCTCGCAAGCAGGCGGTAGAGCAGCTGTTGCGGTTCTCCCGCCCGGATCGCCGCGGCGAGCGCTGCGCGCATGGCGTCTCGATCCTCGGCATGCACGTGAGCGAGCGCATCGGTGCCGGCTTCCAAGGCCGCAGCGCCGAGCAGGCGCCGGTAGGAGGGGCTCGCGTATACCCAGCGCCCTTCGGTGTCGAGCATGGCAATCAGGTCTCCCGCGTGCTCGGTGATGAGCCGATAGAGCTCCTCGCCCTGGCGCAGCGCCTCGCGCGTGGCGCGCAATTTGCAGTTCTGCGAATAGACGATGTTGCCCAGACCGATCACATACACCGACAAGCCGATCAGGCACATGGCGGTGACGGCAAGATCCGTATCCGGCGCAACCATGAATCCGGCGACAGCCACCCACGCCAGCGCGCCGGCGGAAAACGCGAGCAACGCTCCCAGCGTACCCCGCCAGCCGCGGTTGATTGCGTTGTTGAGCAGTGTGCCCAGAAGGAGCGTGAAAGCAATCCACGTCGGAAACTCGAGCGCGGCGGCCCAGACGCCGACCAGCAACGAGTCGAGCATCAGATTTCCGAGCTCGGCCTGAAGCGAATTTTCCGCTTTCCTTGCGCGCCAGAAGGCGAGGTGCGGATAGACGAGGAACTGTAGGATGAGCAGAACCCACGCGATGTCGCCGTAGCCTCGCCCGCGCATGTGCATGCCGATCGCGATGAATAGCGCAGCGTATGCACTCGCGCGCACTTGGAAATATGTTCGGACCAGCCGGTGGTACTTGGCCCCGCCTGTTACCTGGCGCTCGCTTCTCCCGCGCGCCTGCGACTGGGTTCTAAGCGGGATCACGAACTGGATCTTCCTGCCCGGTTCCTGCAAGCGGGAACAGGCGCGATGCCCGGTGTTCTCGATGCATGCATGCGCTCATCCCTTGGCCAGCAACTTAAGCGCTTGGCGTATGCCGTCGGATACCGATACCCCATCCGGCAGATGCTTCAGCGCGTATTGCGCTTCCTTCTCGTTGTATCCGAGCGCGAGCAGCGCATGTTGCACGTCGCTCGAGGCCGGCGCGGCGCGGTTGACGGCCACGCCCGCGGTGAACTCGGTGCCGAGCTTGTCCTTCAACTCCAGCAGCAGCCGCTCGGCGGTCTTCTTGCCTATGCCGGGAATCTTGGTCAGCCGCCCGGGCTCCTGCGCCGCCACCGCTTGCACCAGGTCGGCGACGCTCATGCCGGAGAGCAGAGACAGCGCGGTGCGCGCGCCGACGCCACTGATCTTCAACAACTGGCGAAAAGCCCTGCGCTCCGCCTCGCTGCCGAACCCGAACAGCAGATGCGCGTCTTCACGCACGACCAGATGGGTGTAGAGCGTCACGCGCTCTCCCACATTGGGCAGATTGTAGAAGGTGCTCATGGGCACGTCGAGTTCGTAGCCCACGCCCTGCACTTCGAGCATGAGCTGCGGCGGGTTCTTTTCGAGCAGCACTCCGCTCAAGCGACCTATCATCGCGCGGCCTCCATGATTCTCACGGCATGCGCGAAGCGCCGTCGTCGGCCGCAGCTCGCGCCCGGCTTGCGCTCGATCGCACTGCGCGAGCCCCTCGCGTGATGCGTCATACCAGACGCCCCCTTTTTACGCGGTAGCCTGAAGTCGCAATCGATCCCAGCCCCTGGCCCCCATGCGCATGGCAGATGGCGCATGCAAGCGCGTCGGCCGCATCCGGGCTGGGACTGCCAGGCAATCGCAGCAGGCGCCGCACCATTTCCTGCACCTGCTCCTTGTTCGCATGGCCATTGCCCACGACCGCCTGCTTTACCTGCAGCGCCGTGTATTCGGCTACCGGAAGGCTTTCGAGCACCGCCGCGCAAATGGCCGTGCCGCGCGCCTGCCCGAGGAGCAGCGTGGATTGCGGATTGACGTTGACAAACACCTTTTCGACCGCGACCTGCTGCGGCTGGTGCGTATGGATCACTTCGCGCAGCCCCGCCAGTATGGTCTTGAGCCGGCCGGGCAGATCCGATTCCGCAGCCTTGATGCAACCGCTGGTGATATAGGCGAGCTTGCCGCCGCATCTGCGGATGATGCCGAATCCGGTGATGCGCAGGCCGGGATCAATGCCGAGGATAGTTATAGTCGTTTCGGCCATCGGCGCATTATAGCGCCGCCTATGCGTCGATCACCGCGTTGGTATAGACCTCCTGCACATCGTCGAGCGCCTCCAGCGCATCGAGCAGTTTCTGCATGCGCTCGGCATCCTCCGCGACCATGACGTTTTCCCCGAGCGGCTTCATCGTGACCTCGGCCAATTCCGGCTTCAATCCCGCCTTCTCCAATCCCTGCTTCACTGCGGACAAATCGTAAGGCGCGCATATCACTTCTACCGAACCGTCTTCGTTGGTGAGCACGTCCTCGGCGCCCGCCTCGAGCGCCGCCTCCATCACCTTGTCCTCGCTCGTGCCCGGCGCGAACACGAGCTGGCCGCAATGCTTGAAGAGAAAGCCGACCGAGCCGTCGGTTCCGAGGTTGCCCCCATTCTTGACGAACGCGTGACGCACATCGGCGACGGTGCGGGTGCGGTTGTCGGTAAGACAATCGACGATCACCGCGGCGCCGGAGATGCCGTAGCCTTCGTAGCGGACCTCCTCGTAATTGGCGCCTTCAAGCGCGCCGGCGCCGCGTTTGGCGGCATTTTCTATGCTGTCCTTGGACATGTTCACGTCGCGCGCCTTTTCGATTGCGAGGCGCAGTCGCGGGTTCATGTTGGGGTCCGCACCGCCCATGCGCGCAGCCACCGTGATTTCGCGGATCAGGCGGGTAAAAACCTTGCCCTTTTTGGCGTCTGTAATCGCCTTCTTGTGCTTGATGTTGGCCCACTTGGAATGCCCCGACATGATCACCGCCTGCTCTTGAAAATTCGATTATGCACTTCGCGCTCGGAATTTCGGACCCAGCCCTTGACCAATAGCGAGTATCGTTCCTTCGCCCGCTTTGGCTACCCCCAGCCCCGGGCCAGCGGCGCAGGACTGCGGGTTATAATTTTACCATTGCGCTGGAATCGCCGGCCCCCGATAACCGAGATTTCCCATGCCCGAACCCATGCTCATTGCCAAAGCCGCCAAGTCCGAACTTGCACTTCTGCCCGCGCTCGCCAACCGCCACGGCCTTGTCGCCGGCGCCACCGGCACTGGCAAGACGGTGACGCTGCAGACCATGGCGCAGCGCTTCTCCTCGATCGGCGTGCCCGTGTTCATGGCCGACGTCAAAGGCGACCTGTCGGGGCTGGCCGCGGCCGGCGCCATGTCGCCCAAGCTGAAGGAACGCCTCGACGCCCTCGGCATCAAGGAATTCGCCTTCGCAAGCTGTCCGGTCACCTTCTGGGATGTGTTTGGAAGGTCCGGCCACCCGGTGCGCACCACCGTTTCCGACATGGGGCCGCTCTTGCTCGGGCGCATGCTCAACCTGAACGAAACGCAGGCAGGCGTGCTCGCGCTCGCCTTCAAGATCGCCGACGACAACGGGCTGCTGCTGCTCGACATGAAGGACCTGCGCGCCCTGCTGCAGCACGTCGGCGACTCCGCGCGGGCGTTCACCACGCGCTACGGCAACATCTCGGCGGCCTCGATCGGCATCATCCAGCGCGCGCTGCTGCAAATCGAGCAGCAGGGCGCGAACCAGTTCCTTGGCGAGCCGGCGCTCGACATCGACGACCTGCTGCAAACTGACGAGACCGGCCGCGGCATGGTGAACATTCTCGCTGCCGACCAACTGTTGACATCGCCCAAGCTGTATTCGACCTTCCTGCTGTGGCTGCTATCGGAGCTGTACGAGCATCTGCCGGAAGTCGGCGATGCGGAAAAGCCAAAGCTCGTGTTCTTCTTCGACGAAGCGCATCTGCTGTTCAACGATGCGCCCAAAGCGCTGCTTGAAAAGATCGAACAGACCGTGCGCCTGATCCGCAGCAAGGGCGTGGGTGTGTATTTCGTCACGCAAAGCCCGCTCGATATTCCAGACACAGTCCTGGGGCAACTGGGCAATCGAGTACAGCACGCGCTGCGCGCTTTCACCCCGCGCGACCAGAAGGCGGTCAAATCCGCCGCCCAAACCATGCGCGCGAACCCGAGGCTGAACGTCGAACGCGCGATTACCGAACTCGGCGTGGGCGAGGCCCTGGTGTCCTTGCTCGACCAAAAGGGCCGGCCCTGCGTGGTCGAGCGCGCCCTCATTGTGCCGCCGGCGAGCAGGATCGGCCCGATCACGCCACAGGAGCGTCAGGCCGTCATCGCAGGATCGCCCGTGTTCGGCCATTACGAGCAGGTGATCGACCGTGAATCGGCGCACGAGAAGCTGACCGGCCGGGCGCACGCGCGCCAAGGCGAGCCTGACGCGGCGCACCAGCCGAGCGGCACGGCGCCGAGCGCGGCGGGCGGCACCATGGGCAAGCTGGGGGGAATTCTGACGGACAGCCTCGGCGGAACGACTGGCCCGCGCGGTGCGCACCGCGACGGTCTACTCGAATCAGCGGCAAAGAGCGCAGCGCGTGCCATCGGCTCGCAACTCGGGCGCGAAATCATTCGCGGCGTACTCGGTTCCATACTCGGTGGCGGAAGAAGGCGGTGACCGGCGCGGCTGCGCCTAGCGCAAGAGCTACGCTGGCAGAATTCCGGTGAGCGCATCTTCCTATCGCGCCTGGGGTTTCGCCTTGGCGCTGCTCGGCGTTGTCAGCTTTTCGGTGCGACCGATCCTGATCAAGCTTGCCTATGCCTATGTCAGGGATCCGATCACGCTGCTCGCGCTACGCATGGTGTTCTCCCTGCCTTTCTTCCTGGGGACGGCGCTCTGGCTGCAATGGCGCGCACGGCGCAACGATCCCGCATTGCAGATCGGATCTTCGAATGCGCCGCTCACGCGTCGCGATTGGGGCGCGGTGCTGTTCCTCGGTTTTCTCGGCTATTACCTCGCGAGCTTCCTCGATTTTCTCGGGTTGCAATACATTTCGGCAGGCCTAGGGCGGCTGGTGCTGTTTCTCTACCCCACGATCACCCTGCTGCTGTCGGCGCTCTTTCTGCACAAGTACGTGAGCCGCCGGGATATCGTCGCCTTGGTGATTTCCTACGCCGGTCTGGCGCTCGTCCTGTCGCAAGGTTTCGCCGGTGAAAACCGCGACCTACCGCTGGGTGCCCTGCTGATATTCGCGAGTGCGCTGTGCTACGCGGGTTATCTGGTTAGCGGCAGCCAGATTGTGGCGCGTATCGGTTCGATGCGCTTCAGCGCCTACGCCTCCACCGTAGCGTGCGTGTTGTGCATCCTACAGTTCCTGCTGCTGCGCCCGGCCTCCGCGCTCGATCTACCCCTCGCGGTCTACGCCTTGGCTGTGGCCATGGCGCTGGTGTGCACCGTGCTGCCGATATTCGTGACATCGGAGGCGCTCAAGCGCATCGGCGCCAACCACGTGGCGATCATCGGCGCAGCCGGCCCGGTAGCGACAATTTTTCTTGGCTGGATCGGACTGGAGGAGAGCATGACCTTGGTGCAGCTTGCCGGGGCGGCTTTGGTTCTGGCGGGGGTGTTGCTGGTGAGCGTGACGCCCGCCAGCATCAGGCGAAAATAGTGGTCAAAGGAGGGCGAGGGGCTTTACAGTTCGTGTACGAAGCCATAACAAAAGTTATTTGGTTATGACCCAGTTTAGGGGAGCACGCGGGGATGCGCCCCGATGGAAGTCCCCTTGGGGGATATCCCCTCGTTTTGTTACTCTAACTCGCCCTGTCGACGGGCAATTTACGAAAGGGAAACACCATGGATTTGGGACTTCGCGGTAAATCGGCAATTGTGTGCGCATCGAGCAAAGGGCTGGGTCGCGGCTGCGCCTTTTCGCTTGCGCGCGAGGGCGTGAACCTGGTCATCACGGCCCGCGGCAAGGAAGCTCTGGAGAGAACCGCCCAGGAGATCCGTGCCGCCACCGGCGTAAGCGTTACGACCGTGGCCGGCGACATCACCACCGAAGCCGGGCGCGCGCAGGTGCTCGCCGCCTGTCCCAACCCGGATATCCTCGTCAACAACGCGGGCGGCCCGCCGCCGGGAGACTTCCGCAACTGGACCCGCGACACCTGGATCAAAGCGCTCGATGCCAACATGCTCACCCCGATCGAACTGATCAAGGCAACGGTGGATGGCATGATCGCGCGCAAATTCGGCCGCATCGTCAACATCACCTCCAGTTCGGTGAAAGCGCCTATCGAAATACTCGGCCTCTCGAACGGCGCGCGCTCCGGACTCACGGGGTTTGTCGCCGGCATTGCGCGCAAGACCGTGGCGCACAACGTCACCATCAACAACCTCTTGCCCGGCGCTTTCGATACCGACCGAATTCGCACCACTTTCGAAGCGGTTGCGAAAAACCGCGGCGTCGGCGTCGAGGTCGTACGCAAGGAACGCATGGCGCAGTGTCCCGCCGGCAGGCTCGGCGATCCTGCGGAGTTCGGCGACGCCTGTGCCTACCTGTGCAGTGCGCAGGCGAGCTACGTCACGGGGCAGAATTTCCTCATTGACGGCGGCTCCTACCCGGGAACGTATTGATCACGGGCGTGTGCCGGCACTCCCTCCGCGCTAAGCGCCTCCCATGTTCGATGCGCTGAAGAACATGTTCGCGCGGCACAGCGCCGCCGCGGGAGCGGCGAAGCGCGTACTCAACGTCGGCGGCAGCAGCAAGTCTATTCCCCTGCCGCGCCATTTCCGCGACTGGGAGCATTTGCTTCTCGACATCGATCCGCGCGGCGGCGCGGACCTGGTTTGCGACGCACGGACGCTACGCGAGTCCGAGGCTGTGAGCGCCGGGTCGTTTGATGCGGTCTATTGTTCGCACAATCTCGAACATTATTACCGGCACGAGGTGGATAAGGTGCTGCGCGGGTTCCTGCATGTGCTCAAGGCGACCGGTTTCGCCGAGATCCGCGTACCCGACATAGGCGAGTTGATCAAACTGCTCGCAAAACTGGATCTGGATCTCGAGCAGGAAATCTACAGCTCGCCTGCCGGACCGATCACCGCGCATGACATGATCTACGGCTTAGGGACAGAAATCGAGGCGAGCAGCCAGGATTTCTATGCGCATAAGACCGGGTTCAGCGTCGATTCCCTGGTACGCGCGCTGCGCTTCGCCGGCTTTGGCGAAATTTTTGTCGGACCGCCCCTCGCCGCGCTGGAGCTGCATGTATTTGCATTCAGGGCCGCGTCCGATGCCGCACAGCGTGCCGCGCTCGATCTGGGCGAGCCGCTCGCCATCGAGGCGCCCCCGGCGGCGCCTGTGGCGTGCAGCCCCGAAGCGGATGCGGTCGATGCGCTATACCAGCGCGCAAGAACAGCCTGCGATGGCGGCGACTGGACGCTGGCGGCCACATTGTGCCACCAAGCTATGGCGCTCGAGCCCGATCTCCCCGCGCTTCATTATCTGCAGGGCCGTTGCCGCATGGAGCAGGAACAATACGAATCCGCTATGCAATCATTCGCACGCTGCCTGGAACTGCGCCCAAGGCAACCGCTGCTTGGAGATACCTTGGCGCAACAGACCGAATGCCGCGCGCGCATCCATCGCCTGCGCGGCTCGCAGGACGCCTAACTGAAAGCGTGCCGCCGCCGAGCGGAAGACATCCGTTCCACGCACCCGAACGCACCGTCTGCGCGCAGGGTGATCGCCGCAGCCATATGCCGTTGAACGCCGGCCCGCTTTTCAGGTTTTCGCCGCCTGGGCGGCGGTCGTTCTTTTCGCAATAATTCTCGCAACTGCAGCCGGCGCGCTCCGCAAAGCTCGCCTGCGACGGTACGTCTTCGCGAGGTCCGCGTTCCCGCGCGTTCTTGCGCGCGCACCAACGGCCTTGAACTCTTTCCTTCCCTTTTACGCAGCTCCGCATTCGAGTTCTCGGAATCGAAAGGAAGCTGCGCGACATGGAGAATGCCATGAAGTACACGACGGGTTTTCGACTGACTGCTTGGGCGGACAAGGCGGGCATCGCATTGCTTGCCGTGCTCGGATCACTCCTTTACGGTTGCTCAACTATCGATTACACGCGCCGAGTCGACGGCTGGCCAAGTTTAACGCCAGAAGTGCATTACGTCACGCCCCAAGAGTTGCATGCGCGCTGCGACAAATATGCACCTTTCATGGAAATCACGTTCGCGTGCTCGGAGTCTTTTCTGGACCAAGGCGTGTGCCGGGTGTGGATTGCGGGACGCTCGCAGGAAATCGAAGAACACGAACTTGCCCACTGCGCCGGGTACGATCACCCCGGCGGTCAAGCATTGCGCACTATCTTGAGCAAATGGAACGAAAGCAGAAGGTCGAGAACTGCCCAAGTTTCTCCGCCTGCGGACGACGACGATTTCCGGCACTCGTTCAACTGACGCCGGTGGATTCCGGAAATCGGCCCAGGTTCGCTATGCGGGGAGCACTGCCGTCAGCTAAGGCAGCGGGGTATGCGTAGGTTAGACGCTAATCGAACGGATTCAGACGTTAAACCGCAATTGCGCCCGTAACCCCGCGCCACTGCTCGTAGTGGCGCCGCGGCGGTACGTTCTGTACCCGCTTTCATACCCGCTTCCCGGGTATCGTCGGGGCCATCCTGCGCCCTACCTTCTCTGCACATTGCCGGGCAATCGCGCTGTGGGAAGGCAAGGCTATTGTCCGGGACCGGTCGTGTGTTGACAACTGCTATACGTTACCGTACGATGCGTGTATCTGTTGTATGTACGAACCAGGAGAAACTCATGCGCGATGCCGCCATCAACCTGCGGGCACGTCCCGAACAGCGGGAACTGATCGATCAGGCTGCGCAGCTGCTCGGCAAGAACCGCTCCGACTTCATGCTCGAGGCCGCCTGCGACAAGGCACAGTCGGTGCTGCTCGATCAGGTATTTTTCAAATTGGATGCCGAGAAGTTCCGGCAGTTCACTAAGCTGCTCGACGCGCCGCCCACGCGCAATCCGGGGCTTGAGCGCCTCATGGCGGTCAAGGCGCCCTGGGGCAAGAAGTCCGCGAAGGCCTGAGCTTGCAACTCAGTCCACCGGAGCCCCTGACGGCTTCGCATCGACTGGATGACTTCGAGTGCGGCGAGGCCGTGCTCGATGACTGGCTCAAGCGCAGGGCATTGGCCAACCAATCGGGCGGGGCGAGCCGTACCTTTGTCGTCACCGATCAGGACGGTCGCGTCTGTGGCTACTACGCCATGGCAGCCGGCGCCGTTTCGCACCAACTGGCAACAAGCGGCGTTCGCCGCAACATGCCTGATCCTGTTCCTGTCATGGTGCTAGCCCGGCTCGCGGTCGATCGAAGGGCGCAGGGACTGCACGTGGGCGCCGCCTTGCTCCAGGACGCGGTCAATCGCGCGGTGGCTGTATCGCAGAACGCCGGCGTAAGAGCCCTTCTCGTGCATGCCCTTCACCAGAAGGCCAAGCAGTTCTACGAGCACTACGGGTTTCAGCCCTCGCCGACGCATCCGATGACGCTCATGCTGCGCTTGCGCAGCGTGAAGGCCTGACAGAATCACGCCTGCGGTTGCCGGCACCCCCTGCTGCTCCCGCGAAGGCCTGGCAGATTCTTCCGCGCGATCTCCAACCAGGATTCGCGATAAAGAAGGGCCGTTTCTCCGGGAATGTCGGCGGGTGTAGAATACCTACCTGGTAGAACTTCTGGAGCGAGTGATGAGCGCCGTGCTTGTATCAACCAAGGGGCAGATCGTCCTCCCCGCCGCCGTGCGGAAGGCGCTCGGCTTGAAGCCTGGAATGCGTGTCGACATCCGTGTCGAGGGCAAAGGTGCGCGCATCACTCCAGCGCCGGTCAAGAATACAGCGACGCTTTCCGAGATCCAGGCCATCCTCAAGTATTCCGGCCCACGCGTGGCTGTGAAGGATATGCGGGTCACGGACTACAAGGACTGACGGCGTGCGCGCCGTGGATACCAACGTGCTGGTGCGCGCCTTGGTGCAGGATGACGCGGCACAAGGCCGGCGCGCGCAGGCCTGCCTGAGCGCTCAGCCGGTATATATCCCGGTAACGGTGATCCTTGAACTGGAGTGGGTGCTTCGCTCGCGATACGGGTATTCACCCAAAGCGATTGCGTACGCGATGGAAAAGCTCGCGATACTGGAAAATGCCGTCGTCGGCGAGCAGGCGGCCGTTGTAGCGGCGGCCAGGAAAATGCGGCAAGGCTGGGACTTCGCTGACGCGCTGCACCACGCGCTTGCCGCCGGTTGCGATGATTTCGCCACCTTCGACACCGCGCTCTCACGGCGCGCGGGCCGTGATGATTCGACGGCTCCCCCGGTGATCGCGATCTGAAGAAGCGCGAGCTTGGTGTCCCAGGGCGCTGCCGTGCGAGGGACACGTGTGGTGCAGTTGTTTCCAACCCGACACCCCGCGCTACCTTTGCTAATTCTGCTACCGATCAGCGTCCGCGCCGGGTGACGGTAGCAACAGTAGCAGCACCCTCTGGTGTCAAAATCCGATTGTCAGAGGTCACTTCCGGCCATCCAGCAGCGGAAGCGCGCAATTAAGCCAGTGCCGCGCGGCCAGCCGGTTGCGAGCGCATGGGCGCGGCAAGCCTGCCCGGATGGTCTACAGGCGGCGTGCTTGCGGGAGGGCGGCCATCTCGCGGTCGAGCGTAAGCGTGGTGAGTTCTGCGCGGCGGTAGTCGTCGGCAATCAGGCGGTCGAGCAGGCCACATCCCGCGTCCGCCTCCAGGGCCGCGAATACGCCCGCCCCGTTCAACGGCACCACCAGACCGCTCCTGAGCACGCTGGCAAGCGCGGCGCGCGCGTCAGGTTTGGATACGCCGTAGTGATGCTGCACGGCGATATAGGCCTCGCCGATCACCTGATTCGACGCGAACACCTCGGCATCGTCGCGCTCGATGAGTGCGGTGAGCTTGCGCACACAGTGCTCGAAGCCGTCCTCGGGATCGCCGGTTGCCAGCCGGACGAGGATCGAGGTATCAATCCCGAAGCGCGCGGTCATGGGGCGTGTTGCGGAACGCTTCAAGATCGAAGCTGCCTTTGCCACGGCGCAGCTTGTCGCGCAACGGCGCGAGGCGCGCCCGGTCGATATGCCGCGCGCGCAGCACAAAACCCCCGGGGCCTTCCTCGAGTTCGATCCGGTCACCGGGTTTCACGCCCAGCGCCTCCAGGACCCGCGCGGGGAACGTGACTTGGCGCTTGGCGGTGATCTTGACGAACATGGCGGCGGTCTCCTTTTGCTGTACCTTACCAGAACTTTATATTGGTAAGGCGATTGCGTCAAGCCTGCCAGGGAGCGATGCAGCGCCGCCGGCCGGAATGCCGTCCAGGTGGAGCAGGTAAGCCGCATCGCCCTTGCCGTTCTTGCCCGCGGCATCGCAGCGGCGAATGCTGCCGTCGGCGATGATGCTCTCGGGGCGGAACGATGCCGCGCGCGGCGAGCGCCGCCCGTAACCGGTTGATGACCTCGGCCGTGGCAGGGACCGGCGCCAGGCGCGGCCGCCCGGCCATTGCAATTGCGTTGGCAGCCATGGATGCGCGTCGTCACGCCGAATGCCGGCTGCCGTCCCGGGCGAGTTTCACCCGAGCGGCGATCCACTCGCTGCCATAACGAGAAAGTCGGCCGACTCGAGCCAGCCGACCGCGCGCGGCCCGAGCGGCACCGACTTCGGGAAAACGTGAACCACATCAGGCGGAAAGCCGCGATGGTTTCGTGCCGGCCGCCGTGTTCCGCAACGTCCCGCAGCAGTTGGCCGATTCCTTCGGCGGCAAGGGGGCGCTTGTGCTGGGTCTTGTTGGCGGGCAGTGCCCGGCGCACCGGGTAGACGGGATCGCCGTCGACTCGCAGCGTGGAAACGGCGAGCTCGAACACGCCGGACATGGTGCGCTTGGCTTCGGCCGCGACGGTCAGTCCGTTTTTCTTCGCGGCCGTGGTCAGCACGTCGAGGATAGTCGCCAATGGCGAACATGCTTTCCCTGACCGCGCCCTGCCGGGCGAGGTTGAAGCGGTAACGCCAGGCCTTCACGCCGTTGGGTTTGACTTCGAGGTACAGCCTCTTGCCAAGTGACTTCCAGGCAATGCCTGCGAAGTCCGGAAATTTGCTCAGACGTTGAAGCGAAAATGCATGACATCGCCGTCGCGCACGACGTATTCCTTGCCCTCGAGGCGCATCTTGCCCGCTTCCTTGGCGCCCTGCTCGCCCTTGCAGGCGATGTAATCGGCAAACGAGATCACCTCGGCGCGGATGAAGCCGTGCTCGAAATCCGTGTGGATCACGCCGGCGGCCTGCGGCGCGCTTGCGCCTATCGGCACGGTCCATGCGCGCACTTCCTTCGGCCCCGCAGTGAAATAAGTCTGCAATCCAAGTAACGCATAGCCGGCGCGGATCAACCGGTCGAGGCCCGCTTCTTCGAATCCCATATCGGCGAGGAACACCTGCTTGTCCTCGTCGGACAAGTCGGCGATCTCGGCTTCCATCGCCGCGCTGATCGCGACCACCGGTGCCCCCTCGGCCTTGGCGTATGCGTTGACTTTGTCGAGCAGCGGATTGTTCTCGAAACCATGCTCGGCCACGTTGACCACGTACATGGCGGGCTTCATGGTGAGCAGAAACAGCGGCTTTACCAGCGCAAGTTCTTCTTGCGTGAGGCCCGCGGTACGCGCGGGCTTAGCCAGGTCGAGAACGCCGCGCACTTTTTCCAATACCGCAACCAGGCGCTGCGCCTCCTTGTCGTTGCCCGACTTGGCCAGTTTGATGTTCTTGGCCAGCTGTTTTTCCACCGCGGCCAGATCCGCGAGCGCAAGCTCGGTGTTGATTACCTCGATATCGTCGAGCGGATCGATTTTCCCGGCGACGTGCACCACGTTCTCGTCGACGAAACAGCGTACGACGTGGGCGATCGCGTCGGTTTCGCGGATGTTAGCGAGAAACTGGTTGCCCAAACCCTCTCCTTTGGAAGCTCCCGCGACCAGGCCGGCGATGTCGACGAACTCCACCGTTGCCGCAATGATTTTCAGCGGTTTGGCGATGGCGGCCAATTGCGCCAGGCGCGCATCGGGCACCTCGACGATGCCCACATTGGGCTCGATGGTGCAAAACGGGTAATTCTCGGCCGCGATGCTGGCCTTGGTGAGCGCGTTGAACAGAGTCGACTTGCCTACATTGGGCAGCCCGACGATTCCGCATTTGACCGCCATGTGTGAGACCTTAGTTTAGATTGGCGCTAGACAAGGGAACGTAACTACCTTATTGAATTCCACGGCTCATTCCGCCGTGTCCGTCTTGGGCGGTTTCGGCTTGGTGTGCAGCTTATGCATCGCCGCCGCCATGTTATCCGCGAGTATAGAATCGAACACCAGCACGCTGCGCTCGATCACCGCGTCGATAAGTTCGCGTTCTTCCTTGCTCGGCCGGTGCAGCACGTAATCGACAACCTCTTGCTCGCTCGTCGCAGTATCGCGCGGATGGCCGATGCCGATGCGCAAGCGCCAGAAATTCTGCGTACCCAGTTTCTCGATAATGTCGCGCAGACCGTTGTGACCGGCATGACCGCCGCCCTGCTTGATTTTCACGCCGCCGGGAGGCAGATCGAGTTCGTCGTGCACCACCAGGATTTCTTCGGGCGCGATCTTGCGAAACTGTGCGAGCGCTCCCACTGCGGTGCCCGACTCGTTCATCCAAGTCTGCGGAAGCAGCAGCCAGGCCTGCGCGGAGGCGGCGTCCAGCCGGGCTGCGAGGCCGTGGAATTTGGGTTCCATGCGCAACGTGAGCCGGTATGTCGCGGCCAGCCGCTCTACCAGCCAGAAACCGGCATTGTGGCGCGTGCTCTCGTACTTCTTGCCCGGGTTGCCCAGGCCAACGATGAGCTTGATCGACATGTTCGCAAATGGCCCTGGCAGCAGACTCGGTGTACCGGGAAAGACAGACACCCGCGCCTACGACATCCCCCCAATAAAACAGGCAGAGGCTCCGGCCTCTGCCTGTTCTCGCAGCAGGCAATGGGACTATTTCTTGTCCGATTTCTCGGCTTTCTTCTCGCCCTTTTCCCCGGCCTTTTCGGCAGCGGCCGGTTCGGCCGCCTGCTTGGTGGTCGGAACATCGGCAGCCGACGGTACGGCCTCTTCGGCAGCTGCCTCGGCAGCCTCGTCGGCCACTACCACGCGCGGGATCTGCACCGCCACCACCGACGGGTTCTCGTCGCCGTGCAGGACTGCCTCCACGCCCTTGGGCAGAATCAAGTCTCTTACGTGTATCGTGTTTCCGATATCCAGGTCCTTCAGATCGATCTCGATGAATCCGGGCAGGTCCGCCGGCAGGCAGCGAATTTCGAGTTCGTTGATGACGTGGTTGACAATACCGCCTGAGAGCTTCACCCCCGGCGAGAGTTCGGCGTTAATGAAGTGCAGCGGCACTTTCATCTGGATCTTTTCGTCGGCGAGAACGCGCTGGAAGTCGATGTGCTGGACCTCGACCCGGAACGGGTGCATGTTGACCGCCCGCAGCAGCACCTGCTCTTTCGCGCCGTCGACGCTGAGCGTCAGAACCGAAGCGTGGAATGCTTCCTGGCGCAACTGGTGGTACAGCGCGTTGTGATCGAGTTCGATGACGACCGCAGGCTGCTTGCCCCCATAGACGATACCCGGGACTTTGCCTTCACGGCGCAGGCGGCGGCTCGCTCCGGTGCCCTGCTTGATGCGCTTTTGCGCGTTGACTTCGATTTGCATGTTGTACTCCTGGTTATGGCGGTCCCGCGACCAGGTACCGCCGATTGAAATATCATAATTCCGTGCTTAAACCCCTTACTCGCTGAACAGCGAACTTACCGACTCCTCGTTGCTGATGCGCAGTATCGTTTCGGCGAGCAGGTCGACGATGGAAAGCACGCGGATCTTAGTGCATTGCTTCGCATCCTCGCGCAGCGGAATAGAATCGGTGACGACCACTTCGTCGAGTTCGGAATTGGCGATACGCTCCACCGCGCCGCCCGAGAGCACCGGGTGCGTACAATAAGCAAGCACCCTGGTTGCGCCTTCGCGCTTGAGCGCCTGCGCCGCCTTCGCGAGCGTGCCGGCAGTGTCCACCATGTCGTCCATGATGACGCAGGTGCGGCCCTTGACATCGCCGATGATGTTCATCACTTCGGCCACGTTCGCCTTGGGGCGGCGCTTATCGATGATGGCCAGATCCGATTCCAGGCGCTTCGCGAGAGCGCGCGCCCGCACCACGCCGCCGACGTCGGGGGACACCACCAGCAAGTCCTCGTAGCCGTGCTTCCACAAATCGCCCAGCAGGATGGGCGCGGCGTAGATATTGTCCACCGGAACGTCGAAAAATCCCTGGATCTGGTCGGCATGCAGATCCATGGTGAGCACTCGGTCCACGCCCACCGCCTCCAGCATGTTGGCCACCACCTTGGAACTGATGGCAACCCGCGCCGAGCGCGGCCGGCGGTCCTGGCGCGCGTAGCCGAAATACGGGATCGCAGCGGTAACGCGCGCCGCCGATGAGCGCTTCAACGCGTCGATCATGATCAGGATTTCCATCAGATTGTCGTTGGTGGGTGTGCACGTGGATTGCAGCACAAAGCAATCCCTGCCGCGCACGTGCTCCATCAGCTCAATCATGACTTCGCCGTCGGAGAAACGGCCGACGCTGGCGTTGCCCATGGGAATGTTGAGGCGCTTGGCCACAGCAGACGCCAATTGCGGATTGGCGCTTCCGGCGAAAATCATCAAGTGATCGTAGGCCATGCTAGGTACTGGAAACCAGTTGCTGAAAACTAGATTCCCGTGCTCCCGTTATTCTCTGTAACAAATGGCCGCACTTGCGGCTCATACATTTCTAATCCACTTCCAGACTCTGCTGGCATCTCGAAACCAGCAACCAGATGGCTGGGGAGGTAGGGATCGAACCTACGAATGCCGGAATCAAAATCCGGTGCCTTACCACTTGGCGACTCCCCAATCCTTACTCGGTCAATCCGTGCAGCGGATGGTGCTCCAAGCCGCGCGCCACGAACCCGCGCATGGCCTGCGGCAGTTGCGCATGCACCGCTCGCGCCGCAGATTCGGTGGAAAATTCAGCAAACACGCAGGCGCCGGAACCGCTCATGCGCGCCTCGCCATGTTGCTCCAGCCAGGCCAGATGGTGCCCCACTTCAGGATAGCGACTGCTCACAACGGGCTCAAGATCATTGCGCAAGGCGCGCTGTTTCAGCCCGTCGAAAAAGGCGCACATTTTGATGGGTTTTGCTCTTCGTGTCAATTCGGGCGCAGCGAAAACCAGCTTGGTCGGAACCGCGACCGGGGGCACAAGAACGAGGTACCAGGCGGGCGGCAGCTCAAGCGGAGACAGTTCTTCGCCCACGCCTTCTGCGAACGCATTTTCGCCGAACACGAACACCGGCACGTCGGCACCGAGTTCCAGCGCCAGCTGCTGCAATCTTGCGCGCGGCAATCCCAGCCGCCACAGGTAATTGAGCACGACCAGGGTAGTAGCCGCATCCGAACTGCCGCCGCCGAGCCCCCCGCCCATGGGAATGCGCTTCTCCAGCTCGATTTCTACGCCACCCTGATGCCCGGTAGTTCGTTTGAGCAGGGCCGCCGCGCGCAGGCACAGGTCTTGCTCGGATGGCACGCCGGCGAGCGCACGCCGCAGCGTGACCCTGCCGTCGCCGCGCGGCGTAAAGCGCAAGCTGTCCACTAGATCGATGAGCCTGAACGCAGTCTGCAGGCTGTGATAGCCGTCGGCGCGCCGCCCGGTTACATGAAGAAACAGATTGAGTTTGGCCGGCGCGGGCCAGGTCTGCTCCCAGCGGTTCATCGCGCGGCCCGCCATTCATCGATCACGAGCCGGATTTCTACGTCCTTGCGCGACAGGCGCAGCCGTGCAGGCGGGCCACTCTCGCCCCTGTATTCGAGGTATTCAATCAACCAGCCAGATTGCCTGAGCTCGGACAGGCGCTCCAAGTCGTCCCGCCTTGATTGCGCTGGCATGTCGGGGGCTGCGCGGCCGCGCACCCAGTCCGCCAGACCCGCGAACGGCAATCGCCAGCCCAGCACCTGTTCGGTCAGGGTCTCGACGTCGTTTGCCTGGTACAGCTTTTGTTCCGAGGTGGTCAGAGTAACCAAGTTGTCGCTGCGCGCGATGCGCGCCACGCCCTGTCCGAACGGGTTCATCAGCAGCAGCTCGTCGCTCGCCGCGTCATGCCGCCAGGCGATCTTGCCGCTCGTCGCCTCCGCGCCGTATTTCACCGATATCCGCCCTGAAATATGGAAGGCCACCCCGATGGGCGCCGCAGGCCCAGGCTGTTCCTGCATCGCGGCACAGCCCGCAAGCAGGAGGCAAACCCAGATGACTGCGGATCGCATATGGAAGAAACTCCGGCGGCTCGCTGCTCGCCGCTCAAATCGAGCCCGACGAGCGCGCGGGCAGACGCTCGTGCAGGCGCTATGGCTTGAAACGCTTGATGGTGCTGTTCAGGGCATCGTTGCCCGGTGTCTTTTTCACCGCTTCCAGCCAAATTCTCTCGGCTTCCTGATGTTCGCCCGCCACCCACAGCACTTCACCCAGGTGGGCCGCAATCTCCGCATCGGGGCGCGCCTTATAGGCTTTGCGCAGGAACTCCAGTGCCTGCGCGTTCTTGCCCAGGCGGAACAGCACCCAGCCCATGCTGTCGACGATGAACGGGTCGTCCGGGGCAAGCTCGAGCGCCTTCTCGATCAGCGCCAGGGCCTCGGGCAGGCGCTCATTGCGTTCGGCGAGCGAATAGCCGAGCGCGTTATAGGCATGCGCATGGCCGGGCTGCAGGCGGATCACCTTCTTCAGGCTCGTTTCGAGCAAGTCCATGCGATTGAGCTTTTCCGCGAGCATCGCGTAGTCGTACAGCAGTTCGGGCTGGTCGGGCATGCTCTGCAGTGCATGCGCGATCAAATCGAAGGCCTCGCGCAGCCGGTTCGCGTCGCGCAGCATCTGCGCCTCGGTGAGCAACAGCTGCACCCGTGCCTTGCTAGTTCCTGCATTGACCTGGCGCAAATGCGCGCGCGCCGCGTCGAGCTTGCCTTGCTTATTCAAGACCAGCGCGTAGCGCATTTGCGCCTGCAGATATTGCTCGCCGCTCGCGACCTCTTCATACCAGCGCAGCGCTTGCGCATAGTCTTTCTGATCCTCCGCAACCTGCCCGAGGTACAGGCGCACCGTGTTCTTATCGCGATAAGGCAGCGCGAGCAAGCGCTTGAAGTTCGCTTCGGCGAGCGCGTACTCCTGCAGTTGCAGCGACAGCACGCCGATGGCAAAGACGACGTCGACATTATCGGGAAAATCCTTGGCCAGGGTCTGAAACTGGACGCGCGCCTCATTGTACTTGTGCTCCGTGACCAACAAGCGCGCATAGTGCGTGCGCACGTCCTTCGCCATCGGATAGCGATCGAGGAACGCGGACAGATGCTTGAGCGCGAACGCGTTCGACGGCAGCAATTGCGCCTCCAGCAGCGCAGCCAGATCCCAATCCGGCTTCAACCTGGACGCGGCGCGCACTTCGTCAAGCGCCAGTTCCTTTTGCTCCGCGCTGGCTGCAACCTGCGCGACGGCAAAATGCGCCTGCGCCAGATTCGGGTAGCCTTGCGCCAGCTGTTGCACGATCTTCAGCGTCAACGCCTTGTCCTGGCTGTTGGCGAGCAGGCGCGGCAATTGCAGGAAACCGTCGCCCGCGTTCTTGCCCTCGGCTGCGAGCAGCTTCTGCAGATAAGGCAGCGCTTCCTCGTGGCGCTTGACGTTGAGCAGCAGACCGGTAAGCGCCTGCATCGCCTGCATCGAGGACGGATCGGCTTCGACCCAGATCTTGGCTGCCTCGATCGCCGTGCTCGGCATGCGCGCATATACGGCAACTTCGGTCGCCCGCTTGGCAATGCGCGGATCGCGCGTGCGCTTGGCCAGGTCCGCATACGCCTGCGCGGACAGGCCGAGTGCGCCGCGCTGACCGGCAATTTCCGCGAGCAGATACTCGTAAAGCACCGCTTCGGTCAACTCCTGCCGTGGCAATTGCACTTTTGCTTCGGCGGGCGCGGCACCTTCCGCCTGCGCTGGAGCAGGCTGTTTGACTTCTGCTTTCGTTGCCGCCGGTTCGGTCGCGGGCGCCACCTGCTGCACCGGCTGCTGCGCGCACGCCGCCAATAGCAGGCTCAGCCCCAAAACCAGAAGAAACTGACGGCCGAAGCCGGAGCATGGAGGACGCGAAAAAGACATCGTTGCGCTGATCGCTTAGAGCTCGTTACAAAATGAGGGGATACATCCCCTCATACTCCCCTAAGTCAGGCCGCTGCGAAGTCACTGCAGCGGCTTCTTAGCAAAGGACGTTCATATTAGGTATATTTCCGCCTCAGCACAAGGAATGAAAAGCGAGCTTCCGCAGCCTATGCCGGAATTACCCGAAGTCGAGATCACGCGCCGCGGCATCGAGCCGTACCTTGCCGGAAATATCATCACCGGCGTGCGCGTGAGCGGACGCCGGCTGCGCTGGCCGATGCCGCGCAATCTCGCCGCGCGCCTCACCGGGCGGCGCATCGCGCACGTCGCGCGCCGCGGCAAGTACCTCCTGATCGACTGTGGCGCAAGCGGTGACGCGGGCTGGCTGATCGTGCACCTGGGTATGTCGGGCAGCCTGCGCATACTGGGGAGCAAAACCAAACCGCAGCGGCACGACCATTTCGACCTGCTCCTCGGCAAACAGTTGCTACGCCTGCGCGACCCGCGCCGCTTCGGCGCCGTGCTGTGGGAAACGGGCGATATCGCACGCCATCCGCTGCTCGCCAACCTGGGCGCAGAGCCGCTGGCGGAGGAATTCACCGGCAAAGTACTGCACGCGGTCACACGCGCACGCAAGGCGCCGATCAAGCTCGCGCTGATGAATTCGAGCATCGTTGTCGGCGTCGGCAATATTTACGCCAATGAGAGCCTGTTCCACGCACACATCGATCCGCGCACTCAGGCGGCGCGCTTGTCGCTCGCGCGCTGCGAGGCATTGGTGGCGGCGATCAAGTCAACGCTCATGCAGGCGCTCAAAGCGGGGGGGAGCAGTCTGCGTGACTTCGTACACTCGGATGGCAGCTCGGGCTATTTTCAGCAGCAATACCGGGTCTATGGCCGCACCGGACTGCCCTGCCACATCTGCGGCACGCCGATCCGCGCTTTGCGCCAGGGCCAGCGCTCCACTTTCTACTGCCCCGTTTGCCAGAAATAACCCGCGCGCAAGCGCGTGCGCCTACGCTTTCTGCTTGCCTGCCATCAGCCCCAGATACTTCTGCTGCAGCTGTTCTTTGCTCTCGACCCAATCGGGATTGACGGGAATGCAGCTGACCGGACAGACCGCAACGCATTGCGGCTCGTCGAAATGCCCTACGCATTCGGTGCACTTGTCCGGGTTGATAACGTAGATTTCCGCGCCCTGCGAAATTGCATTGTTAGGGCATTCCGTCTCGCACACATCGCAATTGATGCAATCATCGGTAATCATTAACGCCATGGTGGTCGTCCTTTCACTTTAAGGAAACTCTGAAAAAGGGGCCCATGGCCCCCTTTTCCAATCCCCCCATCTCAGTGAAAAACCTCGGCCGAGAAACCATCGTCCGAGGTTTTTCAGAGTTTACCTAACCCTTATCCGGCCAGCTGCCGGACCTTGGCCCGTATACGTTCTTCGACTAGAGGATGAACGAATTTGGTCACATCTCCGCCCAGCGTCGCGATTTCGCGCACCATGGTGGCGGACAGAAACATGTGCTGCTCGCCCGGCGTCAGGAACAAAGTTTCGACATCGGGATAGAGGTTGCGGTTCATTCCAGCCAGCTGGAATTCGTACTCGAAATCGGATACCGCGCGCAGACCGCGCAGGACCACGCGCGCACCCTGAGTGCGGATGAAATTCATCAGCAGTCCGCGAAAGCTCTCCACCTGCACATTCGGGTAGACGGACAGCACCTCGCGCGCCATGGCCACGCGCTCGTCAAGCGTAAAGAAAGGCTGCTTGCCGCGGCTATCGGCGACACCGACGACCAACTCCTCGAAAACCAACGCCGCGCGTCGCACCAAATCCTCGTGGCCGCGCGTAAGCGGATCGAAGGTCCCTGGGTAAACTGCTTTAGTCATGCGTCACCAAATTAAAATGCACCTGCCCGGCGCGGCCGCGCTTGATTACACGCCAGGTGCCGGCTTGCTCGAACGCCACGGCGCTCTCGATGTAGACCCTCGCGCCCGGCTTGAGCAGCGGCGCGATGCGTGGCAGCGCCTGCTCGAGCAAGCTTGAACCGAATGGCGGATCAAGAAACACGATGTCGAAGCGCATCGCATCCTGGAGCGCCGCAGCAGTAGCGAATTCTAACGCATCGGCGCGGAGCAGTTGCAGATTTCTTGCCCCGAGCAGTTCGGCATTGCTGCGCAGCGACTCGCATACCTTGCGGCTATTTTCGACCATTACCACCGCAGCCGCGCCGCGCGACAGCGCTTCAAATCCCAGCGCGCCGCTGCCCGCAAACAGGTCGAGGCAAGTCTGCCCATCGAGGTCCTGGCCGAGCCAGTTGAACAGGGTTTCGCGCACGCGGTCGGGGCTGGGGCGCAAGCCCTCATGGTCTGGAAAGCTGATGCGGCGGCTGCGCCAAGCGCCGCCGACAATGCGCACCTGGTTAGAGATCATTTCAAAATGAGGGGATATCCCCCAAGGGGACTTCCTTCGGGGCGCATCCCCTCATACTCCCCTATATCAGGGGCCATTTCGGTAATTCTGAAATGGCCTCTTAGTTTTTGCCGCCACTGCCGACGACGACGGTCACTAGATTGTCCGCACGTACGCGGCGCGCGAACGCGGCACGTACGTCGGCGAGGCCCACTTTCTCGATCCTGGAGGTGAAATCGTCGAGCCAGGCAAGTGGCAGCTGATAGAAGCCGATTAGCGCGACCTGGTCGAGCAACTTGCGATTGCTGTCAAGGCGCAGCGCAAAGCCACCAACCAGATTCTGCTTAGCTGCCTTCAATTCAGCCGCGCTCGGCCCCCGCGCAAGGAACGCGTCGAGCACCGCGCGCACTTGAGCCAAAGCCGCATCGGCCTGCTCTGTCTTGGTCTGCACCCCGATTTGAAACGGGCCTTCCTGTGCCAGCGGCTGGAAATAGCTATATACGCTGTAGGCGTAGCCACGCTTCTCACGCACCTCGAGATACAGGCGCGAAAGCAAGTCGCCGCCGCCCAGCGTGTAGTTGCCCACCAGCAGCGGAAAATAGTCCGGGTCCGCGCGCGTGATCGCCGGCAGGCCAAGCAGGATATGGCTTTGCGTCGCCGGATGTGCGATGCGCAGCGTCTGGGCGCGCGGGAGAGCGATGGCGGGAAGGGGCGCTGGCGCTCCCTGCGAGCGCGGCAACGCAACACTCAGCTGCTCGGCGATGCGCTCGGCGAGCGAGCGATCGGCGTCACCGACAATGGTGATCACGGCACGCTCGGCAACGTAATTGCTGCGATAGAGGTTCTGCGCGTCGGCGCGCGCAATGCGCGCTACGGTTTCGGGCGTTGGCGCCAACCCATAGGGATGTTCGCCGTAAATTGCGCGATGGAAGGCTTTGCTGGCAATGGTATCGGGCTTGGTCTCGCCCTCCTTGACGTTCGCCAGGAGGCGCGCCTTCTCGCGCACAAACGCGCCTTCGGGAAAAGACGGGGACTGCAAGATATCGGCGAAGGCCGCAATCGCCTGCGCGCGCTCGCGCTCGCTCGACAGCGTGCGCAGCGACATGCCGGCACGATCGCGGTCTATCTTTCCGCCTAACTGCGCCCCGACGTCGGCGATGCGCCGGCTGATCTCTTCCTCCGAATGCGCGGCGGATCCCGCCTTCAGCAGTGTGTGCGCGAGTCCGCCCAGCCCAGCCTTGTCGGCGGGAACGCGCCGCCCGCCCGCGTCGAAATCGACATTGATGTCGAGCATGGGAATGCCGCGGCTCTGCACGAAATAGACACGCGCCCCCGACGACGTCGTCCAGTTCTGGATCGGCAATGCCGCCTGCACGCTCGCGGCAAGCGACAATGCGAAGAGCAGCAGCAAACGCATCGGAATGTTCCCCATAGTTCTCATGTGCCGGGCCCGCGCCGCCTCAGTGCCTCGCGCCGGCTGGCGCCGGTCGCGGCTTGGCCTGATCGAGCGGCTGCGGGTCGAGCACTGCCACGGTCAGCCCGTCATCGACGAAATAGCGCTTCGCCACTGCGCGTACCTGTTCGGCGGTCACGGCCTTGACTTGCTCGAGCGCCCGATCGATGTCACGATACGACAGGCCCGAAATCTCGAACTGGCCGATCTCCATGGCCTGGCCAAAGATCGAATCGCGCTTGAATACCTGGCTCGCTACCACCTGCGCTTTTACGCGCGCGAGCTCGTCCTCGGTGACCCCGTCCTGCGCGAGGCGCGCGAGTTCGGCGCGCAGGCCCGCTTCGAGCTCGGCGGCGCTCTTGCCCTGGCTCGGCGTGCCGTCCACCAAGCACATGCCCGGACCGCGCCCAGTGGAGTCGTAGCTTGTGCCCACTTCGCTCGCGAGGCGGCTCTCTCTCACCAGCGACTGGTTGAGCCGCGCCGACTCGTTGCCATCGAGCACGCCCATGAGCACTTCCAGGGCGTAAGGCTCCCAGTCCTTGGCCACATCGCGCAACACCGGGCATTTCCAGCCCATTTGCAGGTAGGGCAGTTCGGCCGGAGCCTTGACGATCACGCGACGCGGGCCACGCTGTTCCGGCTCGACCTGCGGTTTGCGTTCGGGCAGAGGCTTCGCTTTGATGCGGCCATAGTATTCTTGCGCCAGGCGGAACACGTCGTCCGCCTTGACATCGCCCACTACCACCACAATCGCGTTGTTCGGCGCGTACCAGCGCGCATACCAGTGGCGCGCGTCGCGCTCGCTCATGCTCTCCAGGTCGTTCATCCACCCGACAGTCGGGTGGCGGTAGGGGTGGGCGCGATAGGCGGCGGCATTGAGCGCCTCGGACACCAGAGCATGCGGCTGATCCTCCGTGCGCATCCGCCGTTCCTCCATCACCACTTTGATCTCGCGCGAGAACTCGGTCTTGCTCACCAGCAGATTGGACATGCGATCCGCCTCGAAGCGCATCATCAGCGGCAGTGCCGCCTTGGGCACCTGCTGGAAGTAGGCGGTGTAATCGCGGCTGGTGAAGGCATTCTCGCGCCCGCCGGCGGCGGCGATGCGGCGCGAGAATTCGCCGCTCTTGACCGTCTTGGTGCCTTTGAACATCATGTGCTCCAAGAGGTGCGCCACGCCGGTGGTACCGTTGAACTCGTCCATGCTGCCAGCCACGTACCAGACCATGTGCACCGCGGTGGGCGCACGATGGTCTTCCTTCACAATCACGCGCAAGCCGTTCTCGAGCTTGCGCGCCTGGGCGGGGTCCGGCGCGGCGGCCACGTCTACGGCCACCGCCAAAATCAGCGCGAATAGCGTGCGCAATATCGCAATTGTCATCGACACCCTACTATGCATGATTCGAACAAGGGGGCGATGCCCCCTTGTCCCCCAAGGGGGACTTCCTTTCGGGCCGCATCCCCTCCTGCGCCCCTAATTCGGGGCTAATTCCGTAATTCGGAAATGGCCTCTTGGTCAAGGCTTCCCTGTTAAAATGCGGAGCGTATCTTAGCGGCTTTTGCGCGCAGCCGCGCAATTTTTCATGCTCAGCTTCCTTAAGAAATCCTCCGACGCAACACCGGCTTCCTCCTGGGGCGAACGGCTCAAGCAAGGGCTCGCGCGCACGCGTGCCCAAATAGGCGGCCTGTTCGGCGGCGGCAAGATCGACGCCGCACTGTATGAGGAACTGGAAACCGCATTGTTGTCGGCCGACGCCGGCGTGCCGGCGACGCAGTTCCTGCTCGACAATCTGCGCCAACAGGTAAAGAAGGACGGTCTGACCGAGCGCGCGCAGCTCAAGGCGGCACTGCAAGAGGCGCTCGCCGCGCTGCTCGCGCCGCTCGAGCGGCCGCTTGCCGTGGAAGGGCATAAACCGTTCATCATCATGTTGGCGGGCGTAAATGGCGCGGGCAAGACCACGACGATCGGCAAACTCGCGAAATATTTCCAGGCGCAGGGAAAGAGCGTGCTGCTTGCCGCGGGGGATACCTTCCGCGCCGCGGCGCATGAACAGCTCGCCATCTGGGGCGAACGCAATCAGATTGCAGTCATCGCGCAGCAGGGCGGCGATCCCGCGGCGGTGATCTTCGATGCCATCCAGGCTGCGCGCGCGCGCAATATCGACATCGTGCTCGCCGATACGGCCGGACGGCTGGCGACGCAGCTGCACCTGATGGAAGAAATCCGCAAAATGAAGCGGGTCATCGCCAAGGCGGATGCGAGCGCCCCGCACGAGGTACTGCTGGTGCTGGACGCCAACACGGGCCAGAACGCGCTCAGCCAGGTAAAAGCTTTCGATGACGCGCTTGGTCTGACCGGACTGATACTCACCAAACTCGACGGCACGGCCAAGGGTGGCGTAATCGCGGCAATCGCGCGAGAACGGCTGGTGCCCATACGCTTTGTCGGCATCGGCGAGGCCATAGACGACCTGCGTCCGTTTCTGGCGCAGGATTTCGCCGCTGCCTTGTTCGGTTCGGACTAGTTCTCGTCTTGCCGCGCAGCACCCGATGATCAGCTTCAGCCAAGTGCGCAAGAGCTATCGCGGCGGCCACGAAGTGCTGCGCGATCTCTCGTTTGACGTCGGCGACGGTGAATTGGTGTTTATTACCGGCCGCTCGGGAGCGGGTAAGAGCACGCTGCTCAAGCTTATTGCCGCGATCGAACGCCCGACGGGCGGCACGGTGCTCGTGAACGGACAGAACATAGGCAGCATGCGCCGTCCCGCAATACCCTACCTGCGGCGTAATCTGGGGCTCATCTTTCAAGACCAGAAACTGCTCTATGACAGGAGCGTGTTGGATAACGTCATGCTGCCGCTCGCTTTTACCGGCCACCTGCACAAGGACGCGTTGCGGCGCGCGCACGCCGCGTTGGACAAAGTCGGTCTGCTGGCACGGGAAAAAGCCAACCCGATCACGCTCTCGGGCGGGGAGCAGCAACGCCTTTGCATTGCCCGCGCCGTGGTGAATCGCCCCGGCATCCTTCTCGCCGACGAACCGACCGCCAGCCTGGATTCCGCCTCCGCCGCCGAAGTCGTGGAAATGTTCCGCGCATTCAACCAGGTCGGCGTCACGGTGCTGATCGCCACCCACGATGAAGCCCTGGTCGAGCGCCTGCATCCGCGTGTGCTGGAACTCAAGCAAGGCAGGCTGGTGCAGTGAACGCCTGGCTACGCCAGCACCGACAGACCTTCATGCTGACGCTCGTGCGCATGGCCGGCAATCCGTTCGCCACCGTGCTCAACGTGATGGTGATCGGAGTCGCCCTGGCCTTACCCTTGGGCGGCTACCTGCTGCTGCAAAATCTCGGAAGCGTGACCAAGCAAGTCACCGGCAATCCCCAAGTCAGCGTGTTCCTGACCCCAAACGCCGCCAAAGCGGATATCGCCGCGCTGGAGACGCGCTTGAAGCTGATTTCCGGCATACGCACAGTGCGCTTCATTTCACGCGAGCAGGCGCTCGAAGGGCTTAAACGCTCTGAGAACATGGCAGATGTCGTCGCCGCATTGCAGAGCAACCCTCTGCCGGACGCATTCGTGCTCGAAACCGCCAGCGACGCAGCGCGACTGGAAAGGCTGGAGGCCGAGTTGCGTGCCCTGCCCAAGATCGCGCATGTACAAATCGATTCGGCTTGGGTGAAAAAGCTGCAGAGCCTGCTCGCGCTGGGCCGCACTGCGGTGGCTATCCTCGCCATCCTGCTCGCTTTCGGCTTGGTGGCGGTGACCTTCAACACGATACGGCTGCAGATACTCACGCAAAAGGAGGAGATCGAGGTAAGCAAATTGATAGGCGCAACCGATGCCTTTATCCGCCGCCCCTTTTTCTACCTGGGCCTGACGCAGGGGGCGCTCGGCGGCTTGGCCGCCCTCGCCATCGATTATGCGTGCATGCGCATCCTCAACCTGAGCCTCCTCGAATTGTCCCGCCTTTACGGCTCGGACTACAGACTGGGCTTCTTCGGCCTCCCGGACTGCCTCGCGCTGCTGGCCTTTGCCGGCATGCTCGGGTGGCTTGGCGCCTATATGTCAGTAAGTAGACACTTATCTGCAATAGAGCCAAGGTAAAGGCACAATGAATAACGGCTGGAAAGCACCCGGCCGAAATCCGATGAACTTTTCTCGATGTTGGCACTCTATGGCCAGGAGTGCTAAAATCCTTTCTAATTAATGCTGCATTGCAGCGGTGGCCCAGCTGAACGCAAACCGCTCGATGTTTCATGGAGGAAATGCAATGAGTCAAGTGTTCGCTTTGCCCGTACCTTCCCTGGTCGGAAGCCTGGAAGGTTACATTGCCGCAGTGAACCGTTTTCCGCTTTTGACGCCGGAGGAGGAATTGCGCTTTGCGCGCAAACTGCGCGACGAAAATGATATCGACGCTGCGCGCGCTCTGGTGCTGTCGCATTTGCGTGTGGTGGTCGCGATCGCCCGCGGCTATCTCGGCTACGGACTGCCGCACGCCGATTTGATCCAGGAAGGCAATATCGGCCTGATGAAGGCGGTCAAACGCTTCGACCCCGAACGCAATGTGCGCCTGGTATCTTTCGCCATCCACTGGATCAAGGCGGAAATGCACGAGTTCATCCTGAAGAACTGGCGCATGGTCAAGATCGCCACGACCAAGGCACAGCGCAAACTATTCTTCAATCTGCGCTCCATGAAAAAAGGGTTGGGGCCGCTGTCGCAGGACGCCGTCGAGGACATGGCCAGACAGCTTCGCGTAAAGCCGGAAGAAGTGAGAGAAATGGAAATGCGCCTGTCCGGCCAGGACTTGGCGCTGGAAGCGAGCGACGACGACGAGGACAGCTACTCCCCCATCGCTTACCTGTCTGACCCGGGCAAGGAACCCTTGCAGTTGCTTGAGTCGGAGGAAACCGAACGCGTCGACGCGCAAAGCCTGAAAGCGGCCCTGGCGAGCCTGGACGAGCGCAGCCGCCGCATCATCGAAGCACGCTGGCTGCGCGCGAAGAACCCGGCGACGCTGCATGACCTCGCAGCCGAGTTCAAGGTTTCGGCCGAGCGCATCCGCCAGGTCGAGGCCAAGGCGATGCAGAAAATGAAGGGCGTGCTCGCGCCCGCATAAGCGGGAGTCGACTAGATACACGAAGCCGGGGCGCCCCCGGCCCGGGGTGCCCTCAGCGCGCTGCCGAAGCGGCCGCTTATTCCGCCTTTGCCGGACCGTGCGCGAAGCCCGACATCGAATCTGGCGGCTCCAGCGCAGCGCCTCCACGGAAGCGCCAGTTGATCGCGATGCCCGCGCCGAGCGCAACAAATCCACAGGCGAGCAGCAGGATACCCCAGCCCAGTTCGGTCGCCGGCAGCCATGTGCCGGCGTACCGGTAGCACAGGTACGCAGCACCCAGTGCGAGTGCCGCCAGCGCGAGCGGATCGCGCAGGCGCCACACGATCAGGCATAGAACCAGCACCAAGCAGATGCTCTGGGCGGACAACGCGGCTGGAAGCGGCGGAAGGGGCACATCCCACGACGTCCAGCCAAACAGCCAGAGCCCGACGTAGGCGGAAAACGCTGCTGCCGCCGCAAGGCCGCTACGCGCCCCTCGCCAAACGCGATAGCCGAACACCGCGGCGAGTAACAAAGCGGCAAAAGGCAGCGCTGGCGCGGCGCTCAGCGCAGCGCCGAAGGTGAGCACGCCGAATTTCCATACGTCCTGATCCTTCGGCCGCACCAGCATCTGCAGCAGCGCGAACGTCCCCAGCTGCGGCAAAATCGCGCGACCGAGCACGTCGGGGTCGGCTGCGAGAACGATATAGCTCCACAGGTGATAGAAGTAGAAGGCTGCGAGTAGCCTCAGCGCAGCGTTCACGCAGCGCCGCGCCCTATCTTCCTGCAACGGGGTTTGCGCGAGCGCACACGCAAGCGCCGGCGCGCGCACGTGGAGCAGGAATAGCACCAGAGTTCCGAACCACGCAGCGACCTGCAGCGCCAGCAGCTTGTCGGCGCCCGGCTGCGAAATCCAGTGGATCACGACCACGATGCCCAGCGCGCATACGCCGCTCGAGGCGAATAATTGCCGAGGAAGCCGCACACGCATTGCCGCGGCGAGCGCGCGCAGCTTTGCGAGCGTGAGCAGGAGCCACCCCGCCGTGAGCGCATATGCAAGCGCCCCCATATACACGACGCTTTCGAGCCGGAACGTGCAATCGAACAAGAACACGGCTTCGAGCAGCGCGAGTATCACCGCCGGTCGCACCACGCGCGCCCGGTGCACGAGTAGCGCGGCGCCGCCGATGAGCAGGAATTCGTAAGCCTGGATGACGCAAAACAGCACGAGTTGGACGCGTTCGGGTGACTTCGGATCAAGCGCTTCGATATTCCGCGCGACCAGAAACACGCCGATCAGCATGCAAAGCGCGCTGATGAAGTAGAGCGGATTGAACTGGACGAACCAGTAATGCAGCAATTCACGCCAGCCGAGCTTCTGCCACTCGACATCAGGCAGCAGGCCCCAGCCCGCGGGCCCGATTGCAGGCTCGGCGCTGTCGCCGCCCGGCCGGCTGGTCTCAGTGTCTGCGCTCGTCATCGCTCCCTCCTCGCTCACGGTTCTTCCGGCCGCGCAGCGTCATCTTCGCAAAAGCATAATCGCGCCGCGGATTCTTGTCGCGGTCAATGGATCGTCAGCCAAGAACGGCGGACGGCCGCAGATGCAAGGAAGGAATCTACACCCATCTGGCATCTGCTCCAAGGCGCTTGCGCTCTGCCTCGAAGGCGATAGAGCCAATTACAGCGAGGCGATGCATCCATAGGCAAATTGGCGAGACGCCCACCTGGTGAGACGCCATCAGCTTGCCGAATGAGCGGTTCCCCTATGACCACCGACAAGGGATGCCCGATCGCGTGCAGGCTCACCGTAGATCTATGCGGGTTTTACGGCCGACGAATGCGGGTTTCACCTTAGATCAATACCTAGATCGTGGGAATAGCGTGCATATTGCGGCTCTGCAGCCTGGCATGCGGCGATTGGCGAGTAGAATTCTTGAAAAGTTTCCGGCCTGTCTGGTTAGTATGCGAAATCAAGGGAGCCAATGATGGAGAAGACGCAGCGCATTCTCATTGACGACGATCACAGCTTGCTCAGGCCCGGCTTGCGCGTCATGTTGACCCGGAATGCGGAGGTCGAAGTCCTCGGCGCGAGCGGCCGCGATGCGATGACCGCGTACGCTATGGAAACAGGGCCGGTGCTCAGCTAGTCCGGCGTTCCCCCCGAGATTGCGACGAAGGCCGCATACAGACAATGCGAAATTATCGCCGACTGACGATCCAGGCGCGGATTGCGCTGCTGGTCGTCGCCTGCATTCTGCCGATGGTGCTGCTGGCCGCCTACCTCATCTACCTCTCCTACGATCGGGAGCGCGCGAGCATCAGGCAGCATACGCTTGCAACGACGCGTGAACTCATGCGGGTGGTCGAGCGCGATCTGGCCGCCAACGAAGCCGCGTTGCAAACGCTCGCCTATTCAAGAAATATCGACCTCGGTGATTTCGCCGCCCTCCATGACCAGGCCAAGCGCGTGTTGCGCTACACCTCTGGCTTCACCATCGTTCTGACGGATCCCTCCGCGCAGCAGGTCGTTAACCTGCTGCAGCCTTACGGCTCGCCGCTTCCGCGCCATGGCAGTCCCGAACTATTGCGCCGCGTCCTGGATACGCGCAATTCTGTTGTTTCCGATCTCTTCATCGGCGGCGTGACGAAAAAACCCCTGTTAGCCATCGAGGTGCCAGTTATTCGCGACGGCAATGCCCTCTACGGTCTCGCCTTGGGCATCGAGCCCAAGCACCTTGGCGAGCTCCTGCAACAACAGGGCCTTCCGCCGGAGTGGGTAATTTCGATCTTCGACCGCTCCGGTACGATCGTTGCCCGAACCCACGCCGCCGAGCAGTACGTCGGCCAGAAAGGGGCCCCGACACTTATGCGCGCGATGAGGCAAGCGCAAGAGGGCAACGTCGATACGCCGACGCTGGAAGGCATCCCGGTGATGGCGGCTTTCAGCCGCTCGCCGGCATACGATTGGACCGTGGCGATCGGGGTGCCGGAAGCCGTTTTGACCGCAGATCTCAAGCGATGGCTAGTTCTGTACGCCGCAGGCGGAAGCCTGTTGCTCCTCGCGGGCCTGGGCATGGCCACCTTGATCGGCCGCGGCATTGCGCAGCCGATCAAGAACTTGATCACCCCGGCCCTCGACATCGGCAAGGGCGAACCGGTGTCGATCCCGCCGCTGGCACTGACGGAAGCGGATGAAGTGGGACAAGCCCTGCTTAGGGCACAGCAACTCATATTGCAGCGGGAGGAGGAGCGTGACGAGGCCGAGCGGGCGGAGCGGCAGATGCTGCTCGCGAAACAGGTGGCTGAGCAGGCCAATGCGGCGAAGGCCACTTTTCTCGCGAACGTAAGTCATGAGTTGCGCACACCGCTCAATGCCATCCTCGGATTCTCCCGATTGATGCGCAATGCACCGGATGTCGCCGCGGAGCAGATCCAGAATCTGGACATCATCAACCGCAGCGGCGAACACCTGTTGAATTTGATCAACAACGTACTGGACATCTCCAGAATCGAATCCGGCCACCTAGGCCTGAAGGAAGTCAGCACCGACCTCGGGCAGCTTCTGCAGGAGGTTCAATCGTTGCTGCAGGCGCGCGCAGCGGAGAAAGGTCTGACCTTTGTGACGGAACACGGCTCGGTTCTTCCGCGGCGGGCCACGGTGGACGCGGACAAGCTGCGCCAGGTGTTGATCAATCTGGTTGGCAATGCCATCAAGTTCACCCAGCACGGCAACGTGGCCCTACGGGCCAAGCTCACGCGGCGGGAGCCGCCGCAACAGGCGTGGTTGCGATTCGAGGTGGAGGATTCCGGTCCTGGTGTCAGCGAGGAAGACCGCACGCGCATCTTTTCCCCGTTCGTCCAGCTCGGCGAGCAGCCGCGGACGGAAGGCGGATCCGGACTCGGATTGGCCATCAGCAAGCAGTATGTCGAGCTCATGGGCGGGCGAATCGATGTTGCGTCGAAGCCAGGCAAGGGCGCGGTATTTCACTTCGAGATCCCGGTACGATTAGGGAGCCAGTCCGAGGATAATTCAGCCAGTTCGCAGTACGGAGGCGTTGCAGGGCTCGCGCTGGGACAACAACGCTATCGCCTATTGATTGCGGAAGACCAGCCGGAGAATCGCTTGTTGCTGCGCAAGCTGCTTGAACCGCTGGGCTTCGAACTGTGCGAAGCGGCCGATGGCGAGGAGGCTATGGCGCTATTCGATGAGCGCCGTCCTCACTTGATCTTTATGGACATCGGCCTGCCGAAAGCCGATGGGCTGCAGGTGATCCGGCAAATCCGGGCAAGTGAAGCCGGCGCCGTTACCAAGATTGTGGCCGTCACGGCCCATGTGTTTGAAGATGAGCGGCAGAAGATTCTGGCGGCGGGGTGCGACGATTTCATCCGCAAACCCTACCGGGACACGGAGATATTCGAAGCGCTGGAAAAACATCTAGGTGTGCGTTTCCGGTACGCAGAACGGCAGCCCTCGACTGCCGCTGCTGTGGCGGGAGAGGTCAGTGTGTCGCAATTGGAGAAGCTGCAGCCGGATCTGCGCGAGGCGTTGCGCCAGGCCACGGTGGAACTCGATGGGCCGCGCTGCCTGGAACTCGCAGGCACAATCGGCGCCATCGACGGCGAATTGGGCGCTCGCTTGCGGCGCATGATCGACGATATGCAGTACAAGGAATTGTTGGAGGTATTGGACAAGTTCATCGGCATGAGGTCCGTATGAGCAGCGTCGGACCCAAGGTCGTTCAAGCCGGGGATACTCTGGCCGTTGAGGATCACGCGGTCGATCTCAAATGGGTGACCGCTATTCTGAGTCGGACCGGACGCCACGCACTGCCGATCGTGCACACGAAGAGTAAGAAAGATGAACTCTGAACAGACAAGCGTCGAGGAAGCGCAATTTCGGCTGCTCTTTGAGGCTAGCCCCAACCCGTATCTCATTCTCCGCCCGGATCGGAACTTCACCGTCGTCGCCGTCAACGAACGTTATCTCGCCGCGACCGGGACAAATCGCGCCGACATTCTCGGCCGCGGCCTGTTCGAGGTTTTCCCGGATAACCCGGACGACCAATCCGGAAGCGGGGTCAGTGATTTGCGCACGTCGCTGGAGCGCGTGCTGCGCGACAAGGCGCGCGACCTCATGGGCGTGCAGAAGTACGACATTCCTCGCCGCGACGGCGAGGGCTTCGAAGTGAAATACTGGAGTCCGGAAAACACGCCGGTGTTCGCTCCGGATGGAAGCATCGCTTTCATCATTCACCACGTCGAGGATATTACCGACTTCGTCTTGATGCGCGAACGCGCTTCCCAGGAAAGCGCGGAAAAACTTGAACAGGTATCAGAACGCGCGCAGAAGATGGAGGCCGAAGTGATGCGCCGCGCCACCGAAGTCAAGGACGCCAACCGTCAGATCAAGGCGGCGATGGAAAAAGTCGAAGCGGCCAATCGCGCCAAGAGCATCTTTCTCGCCAACATGAGCCATGAATTGCGCACGCCGCTCAACGCGATCCTTGGCTTCTGCCGCTTGATGCGCAACGCAAAGGATGCCACGACCGAACAGATGCAGAAGTTGGACATCATCGCGCGCAGCGGAGAATACCTGCTGAATCTGATCAACAATATTCTGGATATCTCCAAAATCGAGTCCGGCCACGTGTCGCTGGAAGAGGGCGATCTCGATCTTCATCATCTGCTGCATGAAACCCAATCCATGATGCATGTTCGGGCGGTGGAGAAAGGCTTGAGCTTCGCCATGGTGCTCGCCCGAGACTTCCCCCGCTACGTGAGCGTTGATGCGGGCAAATTGCGCCAGATACTGATCAATCTGATCGGCAATGCAGTCAAATTCACACGCAGCGGCGGAATAATTCTGCGGGCCAGGATATCAAGCCGGGATTCGCCGCAGCGCGTGCGGGTGCGATTCGAAGTGGAGGATTCCGGTCCTGGTATTCGCGCCGAAGACAGGGAGCGCATCTTTTCCCCGTTCAAACAATTGGGCAATCAACCGAGGTCCGGAGAAGGGACCGGACTCGGATTGTCCATCTGCAAACAGTACGCCGAACTCATGGGCGGACAGATCGGCGTCCGCACTGAGCCGGGCAAGGGCTCGGTGTTTCAGTTCGAGATTCCGCTAAGTATCACCCGCCCGACAGTCGAGATTTCCGATAGATCACCTAGTCGCGTCACCGGACTAGCACAAGGACAACCGCGCTATCGCCTCCTCGTCGCGGAAGACCAGCCCGATAATCGGCAATTGCTGCACCTGCTGCTTGAACCGCTGGGCTTCGATATTCGGGAGGCGGTCAACGGGCGCGAGGCGGTGACGCTATTCGAGCAATGGCATCCGCACTTGATCTGGATGGATATCCGCATGCCGGAGATGGACGGGATGCAGGCGACCCGAAAGATCAAGGCAAGCGAGGCCGGCGCTCAAACCAAGATCGTCGCCCTGACCGCTCACGCGCTGGAAGATGAGCGCAACGAAATTTTGGCTGCCGGGTGCGATGATTTCATAAGAAAGCCCTATCAGGACGTGGAGATATTTGAGGCACTGGAGAGGAACCTCGGCGTGCGCTTCGCCTACGCCGAGGAACATTCGCCGGCTGCCGCCGGCGAGGCCGGCGCGGTGAGCTTGGCGCAGTTGGAGAGGCTGCCGTCTGACCTGCTGCGGGACCTGCGCGACGCAGCGGTACTCCTGGACGGGCCGCGCTGCCTCGCAATTGCCGGACGAATTGACGCCGACGAGAGTGAATTGCGCGGGCGGCTGCAACACATGGTGACTGAATTGCAATACACCGAATTGCTTCAAGTTCTCGACAACGCAATTGCAATGAGGCCCGCATGAACGCCACGAATCGCGCCGAAGTCATTCCCGCGGGAGATGTTCTGGTGATCGACGATACCCTGGACAATCTCAGGTTATTGATGAATATCCTGACTGCGGCGGGCTTTCATGCACGGCCGGCCGGCAATGGCGAATTGGCCCTGCGCAGTGCACGGGCAAAGCGACCCGCGCTCATCCTGCTGGACATCAAAATGCCCGAGGTGGATGGATTTGAAGTCTGCCGGCGCTTGAAAGCCGATGAGTCTACGCGCGATGTACCAGTCATTTTCTTGAGCGGGCTCGCGGATACGGCCGACAAATCCAAAGGGTTTTCGCTGGGCGCCGTGGACTACATAACCAAGCCGTTTCAGGCAGAAGAGGTCCTGGCACGGGTGCGGGCACATCTCGCCTTGGCCGCAGCAAGAGAACAGCTCGCGACCAGGAATCTGCAACTGCAGAGCGCGAACGAGCAACTGAGCAGCGAGATCGCAGAGCGCATGCGGGCGGAAGTCGCGCTGCGCGATAGCAAAGAACGGCTCGAAAAGATCTATCGATCCGTCGGTGAAGGCATCGTCAGCATCGACGGCGAACAGCGCATCGTGCTGTTCAATGCCGCGGCCGAGACCATCTTCGGCTACTCCGCGGCCGAAATGCTCGGGCGGCCCATAACCGCACTGCTGCCGGAGCGCTTCCGCGCGCAGCACGACAGCCATATTCGCCGCTTCGATGCGGAGGGGCAGAGCAACCGCGCGATGGGCGCCTACGGCCTGATCTACGGGCTGCGCGCAAACGGCGAGGAATTCCCGATCGAAGCCACGGTGTCGCAATCAGGGGTCTCTCCCAACAAACTGTTCACGGTCATCCTGCGCGACATCACCGAGCGCAGGCAGGCGGAGAGAATGCGCGAGCAACTCACGCGGCAACTGGAATTGCTGAGCGAGCGGCTCGCCTCGGCCCAGGAACAGGAGCGCCGCAAGATCGCGTACGACCTGCAAGAAGACGTGGGTCAACAGCTCATGGCGCTGAGGTTCTATCTCCAGATGATGGAACCAGACAGCGGCAAGGAGACGAAGAACCCCAAAAATGAAGCGCTCGCGGTGGTGTTTCAAGCAATGCAGCGCATCCGCGATCTGCTGTTGGATCTCACGCCGCCGGAGCTGGAGGACTTCGGGCTGCACTCGGCGGTGCCCACGTACTGCGAACGGCAGGCGGGGGCGGGCGGCTGGAACCTGCATGTTGATGCGCCCAAGCCTGAGGTTCGCCCGCCACGGTCAGTAGAAAGGGCCTGCTTCCGGGTGCTGCAAGACGGCCTTGCAAGCGTGCTACACCATACCAAGGCAACCGAGCTCTGGGTTCAGGTGCGACAAGATGCCGATCATCTGGAACTCGTGATACGCGACAACGGGGTCGGGCTCGATCGCAACGCCGCGCGCGACGACAGTCGGCGCGAAGGCGGAAGTCTGGAACTGTTCGGCATGCAGGTTCGGGCCAGGCAAGTCGGCGGATCGGTCGAGATCAAATCTGCCCTCGACGGCTGCACCGAGATTCGAGCGTTGTTCCCGTTAGGCGGCGCCGCGGCAGTGTCCGCATGATCGGAACGTCAGATGCGCGCCGGCTGCAAGTGTCGAAGCCCTATACGGCGGCGCTCAACCTTGCTTGAGCAAGGTGCGCAGATCCTCGGCCAGGTCCTTCCCCTGGCCGTGGCGCACGAACAGCCGTACTCGGCCCTGCGAATCGAATACGTAGCTGCCGGCTGAATGATCCACTGTGTAGCTGCTCGGCGTGCTCGCGGCCTGCTTTTGGTAGAACACGCGGAATTCCTTCGCGGTTTTCGCCGTAGTCTGCGCGTCGCCGAACAATCCGAGGAAGTCCGGGTCGAAAGCCGGGACATAATTCGCAAGCAATTCGCGCGTGTCGCGCTCGGGGTCGACGCTGATGAACAGCACCTGCACGCGCTTCGCGTCCGCGCCGAGCTGCTGCAACGCGGCCTTCATTTCCATCAGCGTGGTTGGGCAGACGTCCGGGCACTGGGTATAGCCGAAGAACACCACCACCAGCTTGCCGCGAAAATCGGCGAGCGTGCGCGTCTTGCCGTTATGGTCGGTCAGACGGAAATCCCTGCAGCAGTCGGACCCGGTAACGTCGGTGTTCTTGAATACCGGACCCGACGGGCCGCAGCCGGAAAGCCACAGCACGAGGAGCACCCCGGAAAGAGAGCGCAAAAAGCCGGATAGCGGCAAATTAGGCATAGTGATCCAGCAGCAGCGCCGTAAACAGCCCGGCCAGGTAGAGGACGGAAAAACGAAAAGTCTGCTGCGCCAGCCGGTCGCTGTAGGCGGTGTAAATCCTCACCGCGTAATACAGGAACATCGCATCGAGGAGCAGCGCTGCAATCAAATAGATCCAGCCGCTCATGCCATAGACAAAAGGCATCATGGTGCTCGCAGCCAGTATCAGCGTATAGAGCAACACCTGCAGGCGCGTGAATTTGGCGCCGTGGGTCACAGGCAGCATAGGCAAACCGGCGCGCGCAAAATCCTCGGCGCGGTACAGCGCCAGCGCCCAGAAATGCGGTGGCGTCCAGGCATAGATAATCAACACCAAGAGCAGCGCCTCGGGCGCCACTTCCCCGGTAACCGCGGTCCAGCCGAGCAGCGGCGGCATCGCCCCGGAAAGGCCGCCGATGACGATATTCTGCGGCGTTGCCGGTTTCAGTAGGACAGTGTAGATGACGGCGTAGCCGACGAAGGTGCCGAAGGTGAGCCACATGGTGAGGGCATTGACGTAGCGATAGAGCAGGAACATGCCGATGCCGCCGACCAAGCCGGCGAAGGTGATGGTCTGCAGGGGAGTCAGTTCTCCGCGTGCCAACGGGCGCGCCCTGGTGCGCGCCATCTTGGCGTCGATCTCGCGCTCGATCAGGCAGTTGACGGCGAAGGCCGCCCCCGCCAAGAGGGCGATACCGATGGTCGCGGCGATCAGCACGCCTAGCGGCACCGTCCCCGGCGTCGACAGAAACATGCCGATCACGGCGCAAAACACGGCGAGCGCGGTCACGCGCGGCTTGGTCAGCGCATAGAACTGCCGCAGGCGCAGCGCGGTGTTGTGCAAGCTAAGCTGAGGGGTCATGGGATCAGGAAAGTCGAATGGCAGAACGGTCTAACACGATGGGCATGCTCGGGCGGCCTAGCCTATGCGCGAGGCCTTGAGCAGGCGCACCAGGTCTTTGTTCATTCTGGCCGGCTCGGCATTCTTCGGAAAGCGCAGCATCAAATTGCCCAGAGGGTCGATTACATAAACGTGATCACGCACATCACCAGCCGCCGCAAACTGCGCCAGCAGCGGGCTGCCCGACGCGCGCAGCATGCGTGTGCCGTCGTATTCGCGCATCAGCAGCGTTTCGAGCGGCGCCTCATCCAGGATCAGCCACACGCGCTCGACCCGCTGCATCTCGCGACCCTGCGCCAGGCGCACTTGGCGCATGTCGTAGAGCTTGGCGCGGCACGCCGCCGCACAATCGGCCCGATCCAGCTGCAGCAGTATCCACTTCCCCTTGAGCTCAGACAGTCTGAACGCGCGCTCATCGAGCAGCCGCAAAGGGGCATCGCTGAGCGCGCGCGGCGCGATGAGCTCGCCATAATTCGCACCACCCTGCGGCTGCCAGTAATGGTAGGCGATCAAAGCGGCGATGAAAGGCGCGATGCACAGCGCCGCAATCGCGAGCATTTGAATGCGTCCGCGGCGCGGATCAGGCTGCACGTTTGAAGCTGAGCGCGACATAGGAGATCAGGATCGTGGCTGCGAGCGCATACCACTGAAAGGCGTAACCGCGGTGCTTGTCGGCGCCGGTATCCGGCCGCGCCCAGGCGCGCGCCAGGCCGTCGTCAGAGTCGCTCGTCTGCTCGAGCACGATCGGCTGCAGCTTGAGCCCCGACCATTTTGCGTAGCGCGCGAGCACCAGGTTCTGCCATAGGATGCCTTCTTCGGTTTTCGCGCCCAATTCGAGGATGCGGCTGCTCGGTATAACGGCGATGCCTTCCACGGACCGGGGCCCGGCCGGGGTACGGGTCTGCGGCAACTGGTCGCGCCGGGCGCCCGCGGCCACCCAGCCGCGGTTCACGAGCACGTACATGTCGCCTCCGGCTATCCTCAGGGGCGTCAGCACGTGGTAGCCGGCAACGCCGTGCAGCACTTTATTATCGAGCAGGATAGTGTGCGTCGACGAAAACTCGCCGCGTACGCTGACGCGGCTCATTTCGTAGCCGTGCGCGTCGACCGGCATGCTCGGCAGGGCGAGCGTCGCGCGGCGCGCCGCCGCGTCCAGATCGCGCCCGAGCGCGAGCTTTTCCTCCGCGCGGCGCGTCTGCCAATTGCCCAATGCCAGCGTGAGCGCGATTGCGACAAGCGCTGCCGCTGCGGGCAGGATAGCAGGCCGAAAGCTACGCATTCCGAGCATCAGTGGATTGACCTTGTCTCTGGTAACGGCGATTTGACTGGGATACACTCAATTAATTCCGTTTGCGCATACGATGAGAATAATTGTCATCCTATTCGTGCTGTTGATACTCGCCAGTCTCGGTTCGGCGCTTTATTTCCTGATCACCGACCAGGGCGCATCCAAACGCACCGTGCGCGCGCTGGCACTGCGCGTCGGTCTGTCGGTGACTCTGTTTCTGTTGCTGATGGCGGGCTACTACTTTGGCCTGATCCAGGGCAAGCTCACCTAGAGTCTCTAACAAGACGAGGGGATACATCCCCTCGTGCTCCCCTACACCGGGCCATAACAAAATGACTTTTGTTATGGCCCCTTAGGACAGGCCGGTTCCAGGTGTTCTGCAGCGAGTCCAGAGCGCTGTAAAAAAAGCGCCGCACACTGTGCGGCGCGTTCAACGCCCCTCGCGGGGCCCCCTTCTCCTCCTTGCCCTTAGAGGCCATTTCTGTAGAAGCGAAATTGGCCCCATCATAGGGGAGCATGAGGGGATATGCAGCCCCTCATTTTGAAAAGAACTCGCAATCCCTGGATTTCACCCATGGAAGGTACGTCAGATTATACCCAGTAGACGAAAATGAATAGTAGCAGCCAAACCACGTCGACGAAGTGCCAGTACCAGGCTACCGCCTCGAACGCGAAGTGTTGATCCGGCTTGAAATGGCCGGCGAACGCGCGAAACAGCATAGTAGTAAGCATGGTTACGCCGACAGTCACATGGAACCCGTGAAATCCCGTAAGCATGAAGAAGGTCGTGCCGTAGATCCCGGTGCTGAGCTTGAGATTGAGTTCGGAATAGGCATGCGAATATTCGAACACCTGGAAGCCGAGGAAGGCCGCGCCCAGCGCAATAGTGAGCGCGAGGAACAGCTTCAGTTTGCCGCGGTTTCCCTCCATCATGCCGAAGTGCGCGATGGTGAGCGTCACGCCCGAACTCAGGAGGAGCAGGGTGTTGAGCGCGGGGATGCCCCAGGCCGACATCGGCGTGAACGGATCCTTGAAACCCGGGCCGGCGCTGGGCCACTGGGCACTGAAATCCGGCCACAGCAATTCCCTGCTCGCGAGGCTGCCCAGATCGGGGACGGCAATCACGCGGGCATAGAAGAGTGCGCCGAAGAACGCGGCGAAGAACATCACTTCGGAGAAGATAAACCAGCCCATGCCCCAGCGGAACGAGGCGTCCTCCCACTTTCCGTATTTGCCGGTTTCGGATTCGCGCACGAGGTCGCCGAACCAGCGGAACATCATGAAGACCAGCAAGGCGAAGCCGATCAGCACGCCATAGCGGCCAATCTGCATGCCGTTGAACCACATCGCGGCGCCGGCCGCCAGAAACAGCAGCGCGAACGAGCCGACGATCATCCAGTAAGACGGCTGCGGCACGAAGTAGCGTTGGGCGTGATCGCTCATGTCCTTCTCCTGTGTTTATGCCAGCTTGCTGATGACGAAACGCACCAACAATATCAAACCTAAAATGAATGCCGCCGCCCCGAGGAGGCCGGCAACGATCACCTGCTGCGGCGTCAGCTCTACGCTGTCCGCATCGTAGTCGCGGCGCTTGCGTATGCCGAGAAACGACCAGAACACCGCCCTCGCCGCCTGCAGCGGCGACGCCTTCTTGCGCACTTCGGTCACCATCACCCCTCGCTCGCCTTTCCTTTCGCACCTTCCACACGGAAGAACGTGTACGAAAGCGTGATCGTGTTGACATCCTTGGGCAGGTTCGGATCGATCACGAACACTACCGGCATCTGCCTCGCCTCGCCTGCCGCCAAGGTCTGTTGGGTAAAGCAAAAGCATTGCAGTTTCCTGAAGTACTGCGCAGCAAGCCTCGGTCCGTAGCTCGGCACCGCCTGCCCGGTGACCGGTTCGTCGAGCGTATTCCTCACCTCATACACCATCTGCGTGAGTTCGCCCGGGTGCACCTGCACGCTCGATGCATGCGGCTTGAACGTCCACGGCAGCTTGCGCGTGTTGGAATCGAATTCGACCGTCACCATGCGCGTCAGATCCACCTGGGTGTTCGCCGTGGTGGCCTCGACCTGGCCCGGTTGCCAGAGCGTACGCAGGCCTGCGACCTCGCAAATCATGTTGTAGAAAGGCACCAGCGCGAAGCCGAAGCCGAACATGCCCAGCGCCACCACGAGCAGCTTCTTCAGCATGATCCGGTTGGCGTGCCGCGGGCTGGCGCTCGAGGCATTCATTTCGCCAATCCATACTTGAGTATGATTGCGAGAAAGAACGCGAGCGCGACTGCGGCGAGGATCAGCGCCGTCTTGCGCTTGCCGCGGTCGCTGCCGCCCATGGTGGCCCCCCAGATCACTTCACTTCCGGTTGTTCATGGAAACTGTGGTACGGCGCAGGGCTCGGCAGATGCGTCCATTCCAGCGTATCGGCGCCCTCCCAGGGACGGGCCGGCGCCTTGTCGCCCTTGCCGAACACGCTGACCTTCAGCACGATGTACAGGAACAGCAGCTGGGAGAGGCCGAAACCGAAGGCGCCTATGCTGGCGATCATGTTGAACTCGGTGAACTGGCTGGCGTAATCCGGGATGCGGCGCGGCATGCCGGCCAGGCCCAGAAAGTGCATCGGGAAGAAAGTGATATTGAAGAAAACCATCGACAGCCAGAAATGCCACTTGCCCAGGGTCTCGTCGTACATGCGCCCTACCCATTTGGGAATCCAGAAATAGGTGCCCGCGAAGATTGCGAACAGCGAACCCGCGACCAGCACGTAGTGGAAATGCGCGACGACGTAATAGGTGTCCTGCAGCTGCACGTCCACCGGCATGATCGCGAGCATCAGACCGGTGAAACCGCCCATGGTAAACACGAATATGAACCCGACCGCGAACAGCATCGGCGTCTCGAAGGTCATCGAGCCCTTCCACATGGTGGCGAGCCAGTTGAACACCTTCACGCCGGTGGGAACGGCGATCAGCATGGTCGCATACATGAAAAATAGCAGCCCGGCGGTGGGCAGCCCCACGGTGAACATGTGGTGCGCCCACACGATGAACGACAGAATCGCGATCGAGGAGGTCGCGTACACCATCGAGGCGTAGCCGAACAGGGGCTTGCGCGCGAACGCCGGGATCACCTGGCTGATGATGCCGAACGCCGGCAGGATCATGATGTACACCTCGGGATGGCCGAAGAACCAGAAGATGTGCTGGAACATCACCGGGTCGCCGCCGCCCGCGGCGTCGAAAAACGAGGTGCCGAAGTGACGGTCGGCGAGCACCATGGTGATGGCGCCGGCGAGCACCGGCATCACCGCGATCAGCAGGTAGGCGGTGATCAGCCAGGTCCACACGAACATCGGCATTCTCATCAGCGTCATTCCCGGGGCGCGCATGTTGAGGATGGTGGTGATGATGTTGATTGAACCCATGATGCTCGATGCGCCCATGATGTGCAGGGCGAAAATGCCGAAGTCCATGCCCGGGCCCATCTGGGTCGAGAGCGGCGCATAGAGGGTCCAGCCGGCCGCGGGAGCGCCGCCGGGTACGAAAAACGATATCACCAGCAGCGTCGCCGCCGCCGGCAACAACCAGAAGCTCCAGTTGTTCATGCGCGCGAACGCCATATCCGGCGCGCCGATCATCATTGGGATCTGCCAGTTGGCGAAGCCGACGAAGGCCGGCATGATCGCGCCGAACACCATGATCAGGCCGTGCATGGTGGTAAGCTGGTTGAAGAACTCCGGATTGACTACCTGCAGGCCCGGCTCGAACAGTTCGCTGCGGATGGTAAGCGCGAGCACGCCGCCCACCAGCAGCATGGTGAACGAGAACCACAGATACATCGTGCCGATATCCTTGTGGTTGGTGGTCGTGACCCAGCGCATCAGCCCCGAGGGATGGTGCTCGTGCTCGCCATGGCCGTGGGTATCGATGACTGCGCTCATGCGTTTCTCCTGGAAATCGTATCGTTACTTGCGCGCGGCTTTGACTTCGGCCGGCTGCGCCGCGTCGCCCGTCTTGTTGCCCCAGCTGTTGCGCTCGTAGGTGACGACGGCGGCGATATCGGTGTCCGAGAGCTGTTTGCCGAAGGCCGCCATCGTGGTGCCGGTCTTGCCGTTCAAGACGATGTCGATGTGTGCCTTCTTGTCGCCAACGGCAATCTTGGAGCCATCCAGGGCGGGGAATGCCGGCGGCAGCCCCTTGCCGTTCGCCTGATGGCAGGCGACGCAGTTCGCGGCATAGACTTTCTCGCCGCGGGCCTTGAGCTCGTCCGCGCTCCATTGCTTGTTCGGATCCTCGGCGGCTGCCGCGGCCTTCGCCTTCTGCGCGGAAACCCATTGCGCGTATTTTTCCTGCGACACCACCACGATCACGACGGGCATGAAGCCGTGGTCCTTGCCGCATAGTTCTGCGCACTGGCCGCGATAGGTGCCTTCCTTGTCCGCCCGGAACCAGGTATCGCGCACGAAACCCGGAATGGCATCCTGCTTGATGCCGAAGGCCGGTACCCAGAATGAGTGGATCACATCGTTGGCGGTGGTCAATATGCGCACTTTCTTGCCTACCGGGACGACCAGCGGATTGTCCACTTCCAGCAGATAATTCTCACCCTTCGGCGCCTGGTTGTGGATCTGCTCGGGCGGCGTTGCCAGTTTTGACTGAAACGCAATGCCCTCGCCCTCGCCCTTCAGGTAGTCATAGCCCCATTTCCACTGGTACCCGGTGGCCTTGATGGTGATGTCGGGGTTGGATGTGTCCTTGAACGCGACCAGGGTCTTGGTCGCGGGCCAGGCCATGCCGATGAGGATGACAAGGGGGATGGCAGTCCAGATGATTTCCACAGTGGTGTTCTCGTGGAACTGCGCCGCCTCGTGGCCCATGGACCTGCGGTGTGCGTAAATGGAGTAGAACATGACACCGAACACAACGCAGAAAATAGCCAGGATGACGTACATCATCAGCATGTGCAGATCGTAAATCTCGCTGGCGATGCGCGTCACGGGCGGTTGAAAATTGACCCCGTAGGCGGCGTACGCGCTGCCCGCGCAAAGCATCTGCAAAAGGCCCGCGATCAGGCGTCCAGGCTTTAGTCTCATTATTCTCCCCATGACATCTATTTGCGTCGAAACCTCGTGGCAAGACTGCGGTACCGAAGGCGTGCCCAAGCCCGACGTGCGCCTATCCCAAGACTAAAAAGCCGCGTAAGGTACCATAAGTAAATGACATTATCAATATGGGGTAAATACGGAAGCGGTATATAAGGTGAACTACCCAACCGCTTCGCAACGAAGGTCAAAGTCCTTTCGTGCGCGGCGGGTGCAGCGTTACGACGGCGCGCCCGTCATCGGTTACGCGTTGGCGTGCCTTCCAGGCATGCCCGTAGACGATTTCGAAACTCGCCGGTAGCCGGCCGCCGCTGCGCACCGCCTCGTAGGCCGCGCGCATGCGATCGAACGCGCCTTTGCCCGTGAGGCCGCGCCGGCGCCCGGCGAGTGCATTGGTTTGGCCCGTCGCGCGCAGATCGGCGAGCAGCGCCTGCACGTCGGCATAGGTCAGCGTCATCATTTCCATGTCCATCACGGGCTCTCCAAAGCCGCAAGCCGACAGCATGTCGCCCAGGTCGTGCATGTCGATGAAGTCGTGCACGTGCGGTGCCGCGTCGTGCGCGGCGAATGCGCTCTTGAGCTCTTTCAGGGTATCCGGACCGTAGCAGGTGAACATCAGCAGCCCACCCACCTTCAGCACCCGGTGCAAATCCTTGAATACCGGCTGCGGATCATCGGCGCACTGCAGGGCAAGGTTCGACCAGGCGAGATCCACGCAGCCGGCGCGCAGCGGCGCGCAGAAGAAATCCGCGCATAGATAATCGACGCGCGCCCGCCCGAGCACGCGCTGCAACCAGGCATGGCGGCCGCGCGCGGCGCGCAGCATTGGGTACGCGAAATCGAGCCCAAGGACCTGCGCGCGCGGATAGCGTTCGGCAAGGAGCCTCGTACCATGACCCTCGCCGCAGCCCGCGTCGAGTATGCGCTCGGGTTCGATCTTGACGAACTGCAGCCGCTCCAGCATGCGCGATCCCACTTCGCGCGCGAGCACCGCGTTTGCGGCGTAGCTCACCGCTGCGCGGCCGAACGCGCGGCGCACAGCCCGACGTTCAATCAAGGGCTGGCTCAGATCGAGCCTCGGCGCGCCGGCCCGAAGATCAAGCCACGCCTTTGTCTCACTGGGAGAGCGCCGACTCCAGCGCGAGCCCGACGGCAAGCAGGCGCCGGTCCTCGCCGCTTTGGCCCACGATCATCAGCCCCACCGGGGCGGCACCCGGCTCCTGACAGGGGATGGACAGCGCGCAACTATCGAGAAAATTCACCACGCTGGGATTACGCAGTATCGCCAGATTGGTCTTGCCATAGAGGACGTCGTCTTTCTCCAGCGGCGCAATCGCGGGCGCGACGATGGCCACGGTCGGCATCAATAGCGCATCGTAGGGCGCTGCGAGGCGCGCGCTTTCTGCGATCAGGCGCGCGCGCTCGCGCAGCACTTCGAGGTAATCGGCAGCGCTGATATCGGCGCCAAGCAGCGTGCGCGATCTGACGCGCGGATCGTAGTCCGCTGCGCGCCGCGCAATCATTTCCCGGTGTATCGCATAGGCTTCCGCCACCACCACACCGCCCTGGTGGTTGATCTGCGGCAGCGTTTGCAGGGCTGCAAAGCGCAGGCCACTCACGCGGGCGCCGGCCTGCGACAGCTTGGCGAGCGCTTTGTCGAAGGCTTCGGCCACATCGCGATCCAGGCCGTCCAGAACGTAGTCCTGCACCACGCCCAGGCGCAAATCCTTGAGCGGCAGCGCGGGAGGCACGTTTGGCGCATCCCCCGCGAGTATGCTGTCGACGAGCGCGCAACACGCCACGCTGCGCGCGATCGGGCCGACCGAATCCAGCGTGCCAGAGAGCGGAAAGGTGCCGTCTTTGGGTATGCGTCTGGCCGTAGGCTTGAAGCCCGCGAGTCCGCACAATGCCGCCGGAATGCGCACGGAGCCGCCGGTGTCGGTGCCTAGGCCCATCGCCGCCATGCCGTCCGAAACCGACACCGCCGCGCCCGAGGACGATCCGCCCGGAATTCGGCCAGTAGCCCGGTCCCAGGGATTCTTGGGCGTGCCGTAATGCGGATTGAGGCCCAGCCCCGAGAAGGCGAACTCGACCATGTTGGTGCGGCCGACGATGATCGCGCCTGCCTGGCGCAGCCGCCGCACCACCAAGGCGTCTGCGGTGGCGGGGGCGGCATCGGCGAGCACTCTGGACCCGGCGCGCGTAATGTCGCCGGCGACATCGAACAGGTCTTTAACCGAAACCGGGATTCCTGCGAGCGGCGAGGGCACGATGCCATGGGCTCGCAAAGCGTCGCTCGCCTGCGCTTCGGCAAGTGAGGATTCGCGATGCGTGCGCAGGTACGTGCGCGCGCCCTCGCCCGAGGGAACGGCGATACGCATCAGCGCGTCTTCCACGAGCTCCCGGCTGGTAGTCTTGCGCGCGGCGAGCTCGCCCGCCAGCGTCAGTATGGTTTTCATGCCGGCCATTTGACCACCACCTTATTCATGGCTACTCTCTCGTGACTTACAGCGGATTCTTGCACAACCAAGGCATCTTCACGGAAGCATTTGCACTTGTCAATTTCGTTGCGCCCGTTGGTGCAGATCGGATCGAGAATCCGGCAGGCCCTATTGGCCCAGGACTGCCTGCTGTGCCAGGCACCGAGCGCGGAAGGGCTGCTATGCGCTGCGTGCGAGCGCGCTCTTCCCGTCGCTTCGTCGGCCTGCCCGCGCTGCGCATTGCCGAGCTTACACAATACGGAGTGCGGCGCTTGCCTTGCGCATGCAGCGCATTACGACGCGAGTTACGCGGCGTTCATCTACGCCTACCCGCTAGACCGGCTGGTCCAGGCGCTTAAGTACGGCGGGCAATTGGCCCTCGCCGCTTGGTTTGCGCGCAGGCTGTACCAGCGTATCGGGGACGCGGCCGGCATCGATTTGATCGCACCCCTACCACTACATCCGGCGCGCCTGGCCAAGCGCGGATTCAATCAGGCAGCGGAGATCGCCAAAGTGATGTCGCGCTTGAGTGGCATCGCCGTGGAGCTCGAGCTGGGCCGGCGCGTGCGCAACACCGCAGCGCAGACCGACCTGCCGTTCGAGGAGCGCGCGGCAAACATGCGCCGGGCCTTTGCTTGCGCACGCGACTTGTCGGGCCTGCACATCGCTGTGGTGGACGACGTGATGACCACCGGTGCGACGCTGGACGAATTTGCGCGCACGCTTAAGCAAAGTGGCGCGGCGCGCGTTGAAAATTGGGTCGTGGCACGGACACCGCACGGTGTTTAACATCGTCCTCTACCAGCCGGAGATTCCGCCCAACACCGGCAACGTCATTCGCCTGGCCGCCAACACCGGCGCGACGCTGCACCTGGTCGAGCCGCTGGGCTTTAGCCTAGGGCATCGCGAATTGAAGCGCGCCGGGCTCGATTACCACGAATATGCGGAATTGGTCGTACACAAGGACTGGCGCGCCTGCTGCGAATGCCTGCAGGGCAGGCGCATGTTCGCATTCTCTACGCGCGCCCAGCGCCGCTACACCGAAGTGCAATATCGGGCGGGCGACGCGCTTTTGTTCGGGCCCGAGACGCGCGGCCTGCCGGCAGAGATTATCCATAGCCTGCCCGAAGTGCAGCGCCTGCGCCTACCACTGCGGCCCGGCAACCGCAGCCTCAATCTGTCCAACGCCGTCGCCGTAGCCGTGTATGAAGCCTGGAGGCAGCAAGGTTTTTCCGGAGCTACCTAGCCGTTGCACGAACCCGCTATTGCGAATCTTGGCCCTCGCCCTTGGGATCCCGCGCAAGCAGCTGCTCGACCGCATCGCGCGGGGATGTCCTGCCGAAGAGGACCGCGCATACCGCGCGCGTGATCGGCATGTCGATGCCCGACTCCAGCGCGCGCCGCTCGACTGCTCCAGCGGTGTACACACCTTCGGCCACATGCCCGAGCTCGCGCAGGATGTCCTCCAATTTCCTGCCTTGCGCCAGAGCGAGGCCGACACGGCGGTTGCGCGATAAATCGCCCGTGCACGTGAGGATCAAGTCGCCGGCGCCGGTCAGACCGGTAAACGTATCGGGACGCCCGCCCAGCTTCACCCCCAGGCGGGTAATCTCGGCCAGCCCCCGCGTCATCAAGGCCGCGCGTGCGTTGGCGCCCAGACCGAGGCCGTCGGCAATGCCGGTCGCAATCGCCATCACATTCTTCACCGCGCCGCCGACTTCCACCCCGATGATATCCGTACTGAAGTAGACACGCAGTCTTGCGCCGTGCAGCGCGCGCGCTGTCGCTGCGGAAAATTGCGCGTCAGCGCTGGCGAGCGTGAGCGCCGTCGGCAGCCCGCGCGCGACTTCGAGCGCGAAGCTCGGCCCCGATAGCACACCATAGGCGCTGCCAGAGGCCAGCACTTGCGCCGCGATCTGGTGCGGCAGTCGAGCGCCCTGCGGCTCAAAGCCCTTGCACAGCCACACCACGGGTTTGCGCGTCGGTGCGAGCCTTCCGAGCATCTCGCAAAGCGCCGAAGTGGGGGTCGCGAGCAGCACGAGTTCCGCGGCGCCAACGGCGCGCGAAAACTCGGCCTCGATCCTGAGCTCCTGCGGCAGGGCGATTTCGGGCAGATAGCGTTGGTTGCGCCGGGCGACGGCCAATCTTTCGCATTGCTCGGGGTCGCGCCCCCACAGCACCACCTCGTGCCGGGCGGCGAGGCTGGCTGCGATCGCCGTGCCCCACGCGCCAGCGCCAAGTACGGTGATCCTCACGGAATATGACAACCGAACAGAACTACAAGCCCCAGACCTGGTTTGCACGCACGAAACCGGTCTGGCCGTCGTGGTGGCGCACCTTTATCCAGGGCCCCGTGCCGAGTTCGGTAACTTCCAGGGCCACGCCCTTGCGCGCCTGAAAGACCAAGGGGGCGCTGTCTTCAGCCGTCCGGCGCACATCGGCTGATTGCGCCGTCACGATCACCATGCGCGCATCGGAAAGCGATTTTTTCTCCACCCAAGCAAGGTCACCGGCGACATCGCGCACCTTGATCCAAGTGTCGACCTGGACGATGACCTCCACGGGATAGAACTTGGTCGCGACAAAGATCTTGTTCGCCTTCAGCGACGGCGCGTCGTACATCACGGTGGCGTTTTCGGCGATGGAAAGGAACTGCCCCGCCAGCGCGCCCGAGGCGGCGAACAGCAACGACGGCAGGAGCAGGGCACGAATCGTCAATGCGCAATCTCGATCTTGGGCGCAGCCTGCTCTTTCGCTTGCTGCACTCGCTGAAGGTAAATCGCGTCGAAATTCACAGGCGCCAGAACAACAGGCGGGAATCCTGCGCGCACGACGACGTCCGACACCGTTTCGCGCGCGTAGGGGAAGAGTATGTTCGGACAGGCGGTAGCCAAAATGGGCTCAAAATCGGATTCAGGCAGGTTGCGGATCTGAAAGATCCCGGCTTGCGCCACCTCCACCAGGAACAGGGTCTTCTCGCCCGACTTCGCCGTGACCGTGACCGTCAACACGACCTGATACAGGCCATCGGCGACGCGCGCGCTCTCGTTATGCAGCTGCACATCGACTTGCGGCTGCTCGGTGGAGAGGAACACGTCGGGCGCATGCGGGATCTCTAGCGACAAGTCCTTGACGTAGATCTTCTCGATGGCGAATATCGGCTGCTGTTGTTCATTCATCAGGATTCCAATAGGTGTAGGGGTTATCGTAGCGATCAGGCCGCGCCGGCGAGCAGCGGTTGCAGCCGCCCGGCACGATCGAGCGCGGCAAGGTCGTCAAAACCGCCCACGTGTAGCTCGCCGATGTAGATCTGCGGCACGGTGCGGCGGCCGGTCTTTTGCATCATCTCGTCACGCCGCGCGGGGTCGAGGTCAATGCGGATCTTTTCGATCTGGGTTACGCCCTTGGCCTCAAGCAAGCTCTCGGCGCGCCGGCAATAAGGGCAGGTGCCGGTACTGTACATTCTGATCTTGACCATGAGCGCGACTACTTCTGCACCGGCAGGCCGGCCTGTTGCCATGCCGCGAAACCGCCGCGCAGGTTGACCACATTGCTGAAGCCGCCTTTTCGCAGCGCAGTCGCCGCCGCGCTCGAGCGGTTGCCGCTCGCGCAATACACGATCACCGGCTTACTCTTGTATTTCGCCAACTCGCCGATGCGCGTCTCGATTTTCGACAACGGCAATCCGCGCGCGTTGAGTATATGGCCCTGCGCGTATTCGGCCTGCTCGCGCACATCCAAAACCAGTGCGTCCTGCCGGTTGATTAATTGCGTCGCCTCCATGGTACTGACCGATGGCCCGCCGGCGCCGCGCCGCGCGACAGGCCAGATCAGCATTATGCCGCTGACGAAGGCGACCGCGAGAAGAAGAAAATTGTCGATCACGAATTTCACAGCTGCTCCTAAGGTATCTGCTGCGGGAGTTTGGCCGGAATGGCCCAGGACAACTCTTGCCAAACTGCCTATCGGTCTATGCGCGCACGGCCGGCTTCGGCAATAATGCATTTCGATCGGATCGAAAAACCTCGCTCAGGGCTGGTCTATCCGGGCATTCGTCCCAAAAAAACATTATAAAATATTCTCCAGCTTCCCGTACTGCAATAAAAGGATGCAAATGAAGAAAATCGTTCTGCTCAGGCACGGCGAATCCACCTGGAACGAGGAAAACCGTTTTACCGGTTGGACCGACGTCGACCTGACTGCAAAGGGCGTTGGAGAAGCGAAGAAGGCGGGCGAACTCATGCGCGATGCGGGCTTCATATTCGATCTCGCACATACCTCGGTATTGAAGCGGGCCATCAAGACCCTGTGGCTCGCCCTGGAGGAGCTCGACCTGATGTGGATCCCGGTGCAGCATTCCTGGCGCCTGAATGAGCGCCACTACGGTGCGCTGCAGGGGCTCAACAAGGCCGAAACCGCGGCCAAATTCGGCGAGCTGCAGGTGCTCGCCTGGCGCCGCAGCTACGACACTTCGCCACCCGCGCTGGGCGCAGACGATCCGCGTTACCCCGGCCGCGACCCGCGTTATCGCGGCCTTGCCGCAAGCCAGGTGCCGCTCACCGAATGCCTCAAGGACACGGTGGCGCGCGTGCTGCCCTACTGGAACCAGAGCATCGCCCCCGACCTGCGCGCCGGCAAACGCATCCTCGTCGCCGCGCACGGCAACGCGCTGCGCGCCCTCGTAAAGTACCTCGACAAGGTAAGCGACCGGGATATCGTCGGGCTCAATATCCCTACCGGCGTGCCGCTCGTATATGAGCTCGACGATGCGCTCAAACCCATCCGCCATTACTATCTCGGCAACGCAGCGGAAGTGGAAAAAGCGATGCAGGCCGTTGCCGCTCAGGGGAAGGCCAAGATATGAATCCGATTCGGAGAACCTAGGCGAACACCTTGGATTTCCTTCGCGTTGCTCGCACGCAAGAGCTATTTCTGGCTTTGGCACTCATTGCGGCCGGCCCGGCCCGGGCTGCGGACAAACCCGAATTGGATGCGCTTCGCGGCCGCATCGAAGCGCTGACAAAGAATCTGAGTGCGGCCGAGGATGACCGATCGGAAGCGAGCGACAATCTGCGTGCATCCGAACATGGCGTATCGGAAGCCAATCGCAGGCTGCACATCATTTCTGCGCAGCAGGGGGCCGTGCGCGCAGACCTCATACGCGTTGGCGAGCAGTCGCGCGTCTTGGACGCGGGCATCGCCTCGCAGCAAAGCCGGCTCGGACGGCTCCTCACCATGCGCTATGCCGCCGGCGAACAGGACTACCTGAAACTGCTGCTCGCAGGACACGACCCGAATCAGACCGCGCGCAATCTGCACTATTTCAGCTATATTGCGCGCGCCCAGGCAGATTTCATCCGCGCATTGCGCGCCAACCTGGCGAGCCTGGCCGAGCTTGCGCGCGAAGCGCGCGGCAAGAGCGCCGAACTGGCCGAGCTTGAAGCACAACAACGCGAAGGGCGCAAGGAACTTCTCGCGCAGCGAGCGGAGCGGCGCAAGGTCCTTTCGCGCTTGGCGCAGCAGATCCGCGCGCAGCGCCGCGAAATCACCTCGTTGCGTCGGGACGAGGCGCGCCTATCGCATCTGGTCGATCGATTGGCCAAAGCCATTTCTCCGCGCGACAGCGCCAGGCGCAATGACAAGCTACCCGAATCGGGACGTGACGCCAGCCTTTTCACTGCACTCAAGGGTAAGCTCAGGTTGCCGACCCGAGGGGAACTAATCAACCGCTTCGGCACTCCACGTAGTGACAGCGGATTGAGCTGGAAGGGAGTGTTCATCCGCGGCGCGAGCGGCCAGGAGGTGCGCTCGGTCGCGGTCGGCCGCGTGGTGTTCGCCGATTGGATGCGCGGCTTTGGCAATTTGATGATCATCGACCATGGCCAGAGCTACCTCACCATCTACGGCAACAACGAGGCGCTGCTCAAGCAGGTCGGCGACCGGGTCAAGACCGGCGACGCGGTGGCTACCGTGGGCAATAGCGGCGGCAATCCAGATTCCGGTTTATACTTTGAGATTCGGCATCAAGGCAAAGCCTTCGATCCATTAAGCTGGGTTACTTTGCGGTAAAGGGGCGAAACGGGGATGACAAGCAGGCTACAAAAGGCGGTACTGCTGCTGCTCGGAGCAGCGGCAGGTGTACTGCTTTCCCTCAATTTTTCGGCCATCGCGCAGAAGGACGGCGCGCGTTTACCGCTCCCCGTGGAGGAGCTGCGCTCGTTCGCTGAAGTGTTCGGGGCGATCAAAAGCAATTACGTCGAACCGGTGGAGGACAAGAAGCTCATCTCCGAGGCGATCAACGGCATGCTCACGGGCCTCGATCCGCACTCCGCCTATCTCGATAGCGACGCTTATCGCGAGCTGCAAGTCGGCACGCAGGGCGAGTTCGGCGGCCTGGGCATCGAAGTGGGCATGGAAGACGGCTTCGTCAAAGTGGTTTCTCCAATAGAGGACACCCCGGCTTTCCGCGCCGGCATCAAGTCCGGCGATCTCATCATCAGGCTCGACGAAACACCGGTGAAAGGCATGAGCCTGAACGACGCAGTCAAGCGCATGCGCGGCAAGCCGAAGACCGCGATCAAGCTCACCGTACTGCGCAAAGGGGAAACCAAGCCGCTGGTGTTCACCTTGGTGCGCGACGTGATCAAGGTGCAAAGCGTGAAGTCCAAGATTATCGAACCAGGCTTTGGCTACCTGCGTGTGGCGCAATTCCAGGAGCAGACCGCAGAAAACATGGTGCGCCACATCAACAACTTGTATAAAGACGGCCCGTTGAAGGGCCTGGTGCTGGACCTGCGCAACGACCCCGGGGGGCTGCTCAATGGCGCGGTCGGCATTTCCGCCGCCTTTCTTCCGTCCAAGTCGATTGTAGTCACGACCGACGGCCGCACCGAGGACGCCAAGCGCAAGTATCTTGCCAGCACCGAGGACTATTTGCGCGGCGGGCGCGACGACTACCTGAAAAAGCTGCCGGCGGCGGTGAAGACGGTTCCCATGGTGGTACTCGTAAACGGGGGTTCAGCCTCCGCCTCGGAAATCGTGGCGGGTGCGCTGCAGGACCACAAGCGCGCCTTGATCATGGGCACGCAGACATTCGGCAAAGGCTCGGTGCAGACTATCATGCCCCTCGGGAACAATACGGCGATCAAGCTGACCACCGCGCGCTATTACACGCCAAGTGGCCGTTCAATTCAGGCCAAAGGCATCACCCCCGACATCGTAGTCGAGGAGCCCGGCATCGACAGCCGGCCACATTTGCGCGAAGCGGACCTGGACAAGCACTTGTCCAATGACAAAGACAAGGCGGCCGAGGCGGCGAAGTCAGCACCGGCGGCGCGCCCCAACGGCAAGCCGAAGGGCGAAAGCGGCGATGAAGCGCCAACGAAACCCATCGAGTTTGGCTCGGAACAGGATGTTCAGCTGACGCAGGCCCTGAACATGTTGAAAGGCCTGCAGATCATTCAGAAGAACTAGGCCCGTGCAAGGCTTGAGCGCGACACGCCGGGGCTAAGACACGGCAGGCACTGCAACGCGCCGTCCAGTCTAGCGATGTGCACCCGACGGTTTGCGTTCGACGGATCGAAAAATTCCGCTTCCCGTACCCATGAACGACGATCAGTTGCTACGCTACAGCAGGCACATCCTGCTGCAGGAAATCGGCATCGAAGGCCAGCAAAAGCTGCTTGACGCGCACGCGTTGGTGATCGGCGCCGGCGGGCTGGGTTCTCCCGCCGCCATGTACCTCGCTTCGGGCGGCGTCGGGCGTATTACGCTCGCCGATGGCGATTCGGTCGATCTGACCAACCTGCAGCGCCAGATCCTGCATACAACGATGGCGGTGGGCCGGGAAAAAGCCTATTCGGGCAAGGACACCCTCGCGCTGCTCAATCCGGAGATCGAAGTCAGCGCTGTTCCCGAGCGCCTGGAAGGCGAAAGGCTGGCCCGGCTCGTCGCGAGCGCCGATGTGGTGCTCGACTGCTCCGACAATTTTGCCACGCGCCATGCGGTCAATCGCGCCTGCGTCGAACACGCCAAGCCGCTGGTTTCCGGAGCCGGCGTGCGCTTCGACGGCCAGGTAAGCGTGTTCGACCTGCGTTCGAAACGTGCTCCCTGTTACAACTGCCTGTTCCCCGAAGATACGGAACCGGAGGAAACGCGTTGCGCGGTAATGGGCGTTTTCGCGCCGCTCACCGGTATCATCGGCACGGTGCAGGCGGCCGAAGCCTTGAAGCTGCTTGCCGGAGCGGGCGATAGTCTCAACGGCCGCTTGCTGTTGCTCGATTGCCTACGCATGGAATGGCGCTCGGTTAAGCTGTCCAAAGATCCGGCGTGCAAGGTTTGCGGCGCCTCCTAGCCCAACAGCATCGGCCCCTGCTGCTGCCATAACTCCGTAGGCAAGCGCTTGAAGCCGCTTTTGGCGTACTGGTGCCAGCGGCCAATGATGTAGGCGAGCATCAGGTTGGCCTGAGCAGCCGTATCCGCGTCCTTGTCGATCTCGCCCTGCGTCGCCGCGAGCCGCAACGACTGTTTCAGCGTCGCCTCCAGGCGATCGTGCAGCTGGTTGATGCGCACCTGCAGGCGCTGGTCCTCGTTCACTAGGGCATCGCCGATGAGTACACGCGTCATGCCTGGATTCTTTTCAGAGAAAGACAACAGCATGGCGGCGATGGCGTGCGTTTGCTTCAAGCCGCTTTCCTGCTCCGAGCTGATCTTGTTGATGAGACCGAATACGGTCTCCTCGACGAAACCTATCAAGCCCTCGTACATTTGCGCCTTGCTCGCGAAATGGCGATACAGCGCGGCTTCGGACACATCCAGCTTTTCGGCAAGCGCCGCAGTGGTGATTTTTTCGCCTTTCGGGGCCTCGAGCATCTCGGCCAGCACCTGCAGAATCTGGCTTTTTCTTTCCCCGGATCGAGTCGCCATGCCGCTCTCCATGAAATTGCAGATGTCCGCCGATTCTAGACGATACGGTTGGTAAGTGCTGACATTTCTTACAATCCCAGGTGCCCGAGCAGCCGTGGCAGCGCGAGTACCGAAGCGATCTTGACGTCGACATAGGAAAGCGAGCGCAGCTCGCGCGTCACCCATACTGTTTTCATCCCCAGGCGCTTCGCCGGACGCAGGTTCGCGCGGCTGTCCTCCACCATGACGCAGCGCGTGGCGATGAGGCCGTGGGCGCGCAGCAGACTGCGGAATGCGCCGAGCAAAGGCTTGGGCTGGTAGCCGCTCGACTCGATGCTGTGCACGGCATCGAAATGGCTGTCGACCCCCATCAGTTGCAGCACGGCGCGGGCGTAGTGGCCCGGCGCGTTGGAGAACACGAGCTTGCGCCCGGGCAGGCGGCGCAGCATCGCGGAGAGCCCGCGCTCGTACACCACCATGTTGGACAGGTCCGGAAAAGCATGCGTCTCGCGCAAGAAATGCTGCGGATCGGTGCCATGGTGACGCATCATGCCAAGGAGCGTCGCGCCGTAGCGGCGCCAGTAGTGCGCGCGCAGCTTGCCGGCTTCCTCCTCGGTCAACTGCAGATGCTGCTGCAGGTAGGCCGTCATGCTGCGGTTGATATGCGGAAAGATGTGCGGCGCGGCGTTGTGCAGCGTGTCGTCGAGGTCGAATATCCAGGTAGTGCTGATTGGCATTGCGCGCCGGTCCTATCTAGAATTGCCGCATGTGGTTGTCGCAGAACTTCTCGCTCGATCAACTGATCCATTCCGAAACCGCGGAGCGCGAGCGCATCGACAACGCGCCCGGCCCGGACATCGTCGACAATCTGCGGCATCTGGCCGCAGGCCTCGAGCGCGTACGGGCCCTGCTCGGCTTCCCGCTGGAAATATCCAGCGCTTACCGCTGCCCCGAACTCAACGCTCTCATCGGCGGCGCAAAAGCATCGCAGCATACGCGCGGGCAGGCCGCCGATTTCACCTGCACCGAATTCGGGCCGCCTCTGGACATCATCAAGACCATCCGCGCATCCGACATCGACTTCGATCAGTGCATCCTCGAATACGCGCGCTGGGTGCACATCTCCTTCAGTCGGGAGCCGCGCGGCAAGGTATTGTCGATTTACGATCCCAAGGAAGGCTACCTGGACGGCCTGTGGGACGAGAGCGGCAACGAGATAACCTGAACCGCGGCCCGCGTCACCTGCTGCGTATCAGCGTTCCCACGCCCTGGTCGGTCAGGATTTCGAGGAGCAGCGCATGCTCGACGCGGCCGTCGATGATATGCACGCTTCTCACACCGTTGCGGGCGGCGTCCAGCGCCGAGCTGATCTTCGGCAACATGCCGCCGGAAAGCGTGCCGTCGGCAAACAGCTGATCGATTTGCCTTGCGCTTAGGCCGGTGAGGAGCTTCCCGTCCTTGTCCAGAACGCCCGGAGTATTGGTAAGCAGCACCAGCTTCTCCGCTTTCAGTATTTCAGCCAGCTTGCCCGCAACCAGGTCGGCATTGATATTGAAGGATTCACCATTGGTGCCGACCCCGATCGGCGCCACCACCGGGATGAAGCCCCCTTGCTCCAACGCGAAGATCACTTTCGGGTCGATGGCGTCGATTTCACCCACCTGGCCGATGTCGATCATCTGCTCCGGGCTGTCCTTGTCCGAAAGCAGCAGCTTTCTCGCGTGGATGAAAGCGCCGTCCTGACCCGTGAGCCCGACCGCCTTGCCGCCGGCCTGATTGATCAGCGTGACGATGTCCTTGTTGACCGCGCCGCCCAGCACCATCTCGACGACGTCCATGGTCTCGGCGTCGGTGACACGCATGCCCTGCACGAATTCACCCTTCTTGCCGATGCGATTGAGCAGTGCCTCGATCTGCGGACCGCCGCCGTGAACCACGACCGGATTCATGCCCACCAGCTTCAACAGCACCACGTCGTGGGCAAAACTTTTTTGCAGCGCCGGTTCGGTCATCGCGTTGCCGCCATACTTGACCACGATGGTCTTGCCGTGAAAGCGCTTGATGTAAGGCAGCGCCTCGGCGAGGATCTGGGCGTTGTATGCCGGATCGGTAGGCTTGGACATGGGGCGAGCTCTTGACTGGACCCGCCTATTTTACCGCGCCCGACTCAATGCTGGCGCTCGGCATTGGCGCCGAGTTCGCGCACTTGCGCCTTGATCTCGATCGTCTTGAAGGTCTTGTCCTTGGCTTCGAAGCGCAGCCTGATCGGCACCGCCTCGCCTTTTTTCAGCGGCTGCTTCAGATCCATCAGCATCACATGATAGCCGCCCGGCTTCAAATCGACGGGCTTGCCCGCAGGAAGATCCAGCTTCGAGATCTGGCGCATTTTCATCACGTCGTTTTCCAGCAGCATCTCGTGTATCTGTACCGAACCCGCGACCGGACTCTCGACTGCCACCAGGCTGGCCGATTCCGTGGCGGTGAGCTGCATGAAAGCGCCTGTCGCCTTTTGCCCGCGCACGGTGCCGCGCACCCAGGGCTCGCGGATGGTCACCTCCTGCGCGTGGACCACGCTGGTCGGCAGACCGCCGCCCAGCACCAGGCCAATGGAGCCGAACAGTACGGCGCGTGTGGATGGTTTCATTTTAGTGTCCATAAGAAATTACAGTACGTAGCGCGCCAGGTCTTCGGATTGCGCCAACTCCTTGAGCCGCGCATCGACATAGGCCGCGTCGATCACAATCAGTTCGTCGTTGCGCTTGCCGGCGTCGAATGATATTTCTTCCAGCAGCTTTTCCATTACCGTGTACAGCCGCCTTGCGCCTATGTTCTCGGTCTTCTCGTTGACGTCATGGGCGATCTCGGCCAGGCGCCGGATGCCTTCGGACCGGAATTCCAGCTTCACGCCCTCGGTACCGAGGAGCGCTTGATATTGGCGCGTGAGACAGGCGTCGGTCTGGGTGAGGATGCTTTCGAAATCGGCGACCGTGAGCGAGTCGAGTTCGACGCGTATCGGCAGACGCCCCTGCAATTCGGGTATGAGGTCGGAGGGCTTCGCCATGTGAAAAGCGCCGCTCGCGATGAACAGGATGTGATCGGTCTTGACCATGCCGTATTTGGTCGTGACGGTGGTGCCTTCGACCAGGGGCAGAAGGTCGCGCTGCACGCCCTGGCGCGACACGTCTGCGCCGCCGATCTCGGAGCGGCTCGCGATCTTGTCGATCTCGTCGATAAAGACGATGCCGTTTTGCTCGGCGTTGGCAAGGGCGTGGGTTTTCAGATCCTCGTCGTTGACGAGCCGCGCCGCCTCCTCCTCCGCGGCGAGCTTCAACGCCTCGCGAATCTTGAGCTTGCGCGTCTTTTTGCGAGCCCCCGACAAATTCTGGAACATGCCCTGAATCTGCGAAGTCAGTTCCTCCATTCCGGGCGGGGCGAAGATTTCCATCTGCGGCTGCGTCGCCGCCATCTCGATTTCGATCTCCTTGTCGTCGAGCTCGCCTTCGCGCAGTTTCTTCCGGAATTTCTGCCGCGTTGCCGATGTTTCGGGATTGTCCAAGGTAGCAGACGCGTCTATTCCCAGCCGGCGCGCCGGCGGCAGCAGCACATCGAGAACGCGCTCCTCGGCGGCGTCCTCGGCTCGGGCTTTCACCTTGCGCATCGCCTGTTCGCGCGTCTGCTTGACGCTGATTTCGACCAAATCGCGCACGATGGTATCGACGTCGCGGCCGACGTAGCCGACTTCGGTGAACTTCGTCGCCTCGACTTTGATGAACGGCGCGTCGGCGAGCTTCGCCAGACGCCGCGCGATCTCGGTCTTGCCCACCCCCGTGGGTCCGATCATGAGAATGTTCTTGGGCGTGATCTCGTGCCGCAACGGCTCCTCCACCTGCTGCCTGCGCCAGCGGTTCCTGAGGGCGATGGCGACCGCGCGCTTGGCGCGGTCCTGCCCGATAATATGCTTGTCCAACTCGTGGACGATTTCCTGTGGTGTCATTTGCGACATGGCTGGATGGCGCTGGCTGGCCGGATCGATTTCTGCTCGCGCGGCCTCATTCGAGGGTCTCGATCACGTGCTGCTGATTGGTGTAGATGCATAGATCGGCCGCAATCGTCAGCGCCTTGGACACGATTTCCTTGGGCCCGAGCGCGCTATTCTCGAGCAAAGCACGCGCCGCTGCCTGAGCGTACGGACCGCCCGATCCGATTGCAATCAGGCCGAACTCCGGTTCCAGCACATCGCCCATGCCGGTGATGATGAGCGAGCTTTCGTGATCCGCAACCGCAAGCATCGCCTCGAGCCGCCGCAGCATGCGGTCCGTGCGCCAGTCTTTAGCCAGTTCCACCGCCGAGCGCAGCAAGTTACCCTGGTGCTTTTCCAGTTTTGCCTCGAAACGCTCAAACAGCGTGAAGGCATCGGCCGTGCCTCCGGCAAAGCCCGCCAGCATGCGGTCGTGGTAGAGGCGCCGCACTTTGCGCGCCCCGGCCTTGATCACGATATTGCCCAAGGTTACCTGACCGTCGCCGCCAAGGGCGACCGACTGGCCGCGCCTTACGGATAGGATGGTAGTGCCGCGGAATTGTTCCATCATAAAGGCTTAAGAAGCTCTGAACTCGCTAATTTTGGGGCGAAATCACGGGAATCAACCCGGTGCGGCGGGCCGGCGCTCGAACCGGGCGACAAGCAGCGCGACCAGCACCATCGCCCAGACGATCATTGCGCCGGATGGCAGATCCAGCCATAAAGACGCAAGTAAACCAAGCACATAGCCCAGCAAGCCGACCGCGTAGGCCTTCAAGTGGCGCCGCCGCGACGCATAATACGTCGCCAGCGCCGGTAATACCAGCGACGCAAACACAAGGTAAAGCCCGACCAGCTGTACGGAAAAGGTGACCGCGCAGGCAAAAAGGGCGTAGAAACCAACGCGCCCGAGACGTGCGCCGAGACCGAACCAGGCTGCCAGGATCACCGCGTAGATGAAGGCATCGCGCGGAAGCCGGCCCGGACTTACCCACAGAATCTGGCCTACGAGCAGGTCCTTCAAGTGTTCGCCGCCGTGCGGGTTGCTCGCGAGGAGCAGTATGGCACCGCTCGCGCCAAGGACGAACACCACGCCGATGATCGCCTCCTGCACTTCGGGCCAGCGCTTCTCCGTCCAGGTAAGCAGCAACGCGGTCACCAGCGCGGCAACGAGCGCCGCGACCTGTACCGCCGCTCCCTGCGGCTCCCAACCCAGAAAATCGGCGAAAATGACGCCTACGCCAGCGATCTGCGCCACGGCGAGGTCGATAAACACGATACCGCGCTTGAGCACCTCGAAGCCGAACGGCACCAGGACTGCCGTAACCATCAGTCCAGCGATGAGTGCCGGCACGAGTATGGAGACCATCGTAGCGGCCTCGGTCATTTGATCACCGCCAGCAAGCGCGCCAAGGTGTCGTCGAACAGGCCGAATAAGTCTTTCGCCCTGTCGCTGCCACCCACGGTAAAGGGCAGCATGACCGCGGGTATCTTGCTGCGCTCGGACAGGAATTGAGCTGCCTGGGGATTATTGTAGGCGGCGTAGACGATCACCTTGCCCGGATCGGCCTGCATGCGCGCGACTAGATCGGCAAGGTGCGCGGTCGTCGGCGGCAGGCCCGGCTTGGGTTCCAGGCTGCCGACTTCGCGCAGACCGAGCCAGGCACTCAGATAGGTCATGTTTCTGTGATAGACGACCATGGTCAATCCCTTCAGCGGCGCGGCCTCGGCCTCCCAGCGCCGGGTCGCGTCGCGCCAGCGCGCAAGGAACGCCGCGGTGCGCGCTCGGTAGGCGCCAGCATTGCCCGGATCGAGTTGCGCCAATCGATCAGCGAGCACCTGTGCGACTTTCGCGATGTTGTGCGGATCGAGTTGAATGTGCGGATTGCCGGCGGAGTGTATATCGCCAAGCGAGCGGTCGAGCACCCTCGGTATTTCGAGCCGCGGAACGAACTGCGACGCTTCTAGATAACCCTGCGATCCGGGCTGGATCCGCGCGTTCCCCGATTGCCGCAAGAGAAGCGGCAGCCAGCCCGCTTCCAGTTCCGAACCCGTGCATATCACCAAGTCGGCATTGCGCGCGCGCGCGATCAGGCTGGGCCGCGCCTCGAGGTGGTGCGCGTCCTGCAATGCCGTCGTGGCACTGAATACGGATGCCTTGTCGCCGGCAAGTTCCTGCACCAGGGCGCCCCATTCGGGCTCGCACGCAAACACCTTGATCTGCGCGAACGCTGGATGCGCCATTAGCGCCAGCAGCGACAAAGCCGCGGTCACGATAAATCGATTCAATTTAATCATCGCGATTCCTTTGTTCATGTCTCAGAACCGATGCGCGCCGTGCGCGCCCAGGCTCATGATGTATTGGAGGAACACCTGGTTGTCGGTCGCGCCGAGCAGCGACTTATCGCTCGCGTACTGCAGGCGCAGGCGGCTGAATTCGCTCGGACTGAAATCGACCATCAGCGTGTTGCGCGTCGCGTCGTTCCTGGCAAGAATCGGGAAATCGGCGGCGCTCAGCGCGCCGCTATCCACCAGGCCGAGCTTCACCGTACCCGCGTTGAGCCGGTCATAGCGATAGCCGACACGCCACCTGGGCATGAACTGGTACACGCCCTGCGCATACCAGCCGGATTGCACGGAATTCAGCGCATCGGTCTGCGTGCCCAGCGATGCCGCCGCAGTGTCATAGGTAAAATTGCCGTTCTCGGCACGGCGAAAATATTCACCCTGCAGTTTGAAGTTGTTGTAGGTCGCGTTGCCTTGGGGCGCCCATTTCAAGATCCCATCCAGTGCCCACAGGCGGCTTCTGCCGTTAAAGCTGTTGTTGACCTGAGTACCGGTGGAGTCAAGATCGTCGTAATTGCGGTTTTGCGCGTTCGTCGAAAGGTGCGACAGGCCGACGCGCCACGCCGTGCTCGCGCCGATGTCGCCACCCAGGCGCGCGAACAGATTGTTCGCCCCCGCCCCGTTCTTGTCGCGGTTGCTGCCCGGAAAGCTGAGGCCGCGGCCGGCTTCGGCACCCAATTCGAAGTAAATGTCAGTCGGCGCGACCCATTTTATCTGCAGGCCGTCATCGGCAAGTCGACCGCCCAAGAACACTTTGTTCGCGAGCGGCGCGTCGGTGAAATCCCAGGCGTGGGCGTGGATTTCATTCTGATAGCCGACGCTGGAAAGAAACCGCCCCGCCTTGAGTGTGAAGCCGTTGGACAGGCCGAGTGTCTGGATATAGCCCTCTTCCACGCCGATGCTGTCGTCCGGCGCAAGCGCGGCGATCAGGGTACCGCGGAAGTGGTGATCCACGTTCGCTGTCAGCGCAAGTTCGGATTCGCCCAGGCTGAAGCCGCGATTGCCCGGTGACACCTCACCCAGCGTCGGGACAAAACCGGTGATCTGGAAGCGCCCAGGATCCTGGGACAGATTGGCGTAGGCGCCGTTGAGGATCACCGACACGGCCGGATTGAAGGCCGCTTCCGACGTGGGGCGGACATTGGCCTGGATTGCGGCGGACTCCGCCTTGATTGCCTGTGCCTCGGCTTTGCTGGCTGCGTCCACGGCCGTAGCGGCAACGCCCTCGGCTTTCACTGCCGCGCCTTGGGCTTTCTGCGCCGCGCCTTCAGTCTGTCGCAGGCGCTCCTCCAGCGCTTCGATACGCTTTTCGTACTGCTCTTTCAGTTGCCGGACTTGCTCGCGCAATTCCTTGATTTCGGCGTCGCTTACCGCGCTCGCCGCGCCGGGCGCGAGTAATGCGGCGGCCACGGCGGCCGCCATGAGTGTTGGTTTCAACATGTCTATTTTCCTTTCGCAAGCTGCCACGATGGGCAATAGGATCTGGTGGGCGACGGGCCCGGCAAGATCACGAGAACTTCAGGAAATTAGACGAATTGCGGGGGCGCGCGCGCGGGGAGGCTGAAGCAGGTAACCGGATGCGCAAGACTCGGGTACCAAGACGCGCGCCCCATATGCAGGAAATCGAAATCCTGCAGCGCCGCGGTTGTGACCAGAGCGCTGTCGATCGCGTGGAAGGCCACGCACTGCTCGAGCGGGTGCGAGGCCGGCTTGCCTTTGTGCGGCTGCGCCAGTTCGTCTTGCGCATGCGCGAGCGCATGCAGCTGCGCCGCCTGCTGCGCAAACAGCACCATAAGGGCGAGAAACACGCACTTCAAAGTGCGCCGGCCTTGACCGAAGAGAAACGACATGGGCGGATGTTAGTCGAACTCGGCCGCTTGCGCTATTTGACCAGGCACTGTTTCAGCCCCTGAACGAACAGATCCTCAGGCAAATTCCTGCCGATGAAAACCATGGCGCTACCGCGTTTCTCCCCCGGCCCCCAGGGTTTACCCACATCTCCGCCCATGAGCATGTGCACGCCCTGGAACACCACGCGGTTGTCGTTGTCGCTGAGCCACAGCACGCCCTTGTAGCGCAGCATGTCCGGGCCATAGACCTGGATCATGCCCGAGAGAAATTCCTCGAGCTTCTCTCCATCGAAGGGCTCGTCCGAGCGGAACACGAAGGAGTGCACCGCGTCGTCATGCTCGTGTTCGGCCTCTTCCAGGAACCCGGGTTCGATTTCGAGGATCGCATTGAGGTTGAAGCCGCGGATGTCGAGGATGTCTGCGAGCGGCGTTTCGCCGAAATGCACGCGTTTGATCGGCGCGCGCGGATTTATCTTGACGAGGCGCGCTTTGAGTTGCGCCTCCTCCTCTTTACCGACGAGATCGGTCTTGGACAACAGGATGCGGTCGGCAAAGCCCACCTGCTCCTGCGCTTCGCTGAAATCATCCAACTGCCTGTCGGCGTGCTTGGCGTCGACCACGGTCACGATGGAATCGAGCAGGTAGTAGCTGCCGATGTCTTCGTCCATGAAGAAAGTCTGCGCCACGGGCCCCGGATCGGCCATGCCGGTCGTCTCGATGATCACGCGCTCGAAGTCGAGTTGTTTACCCGCGCGCTTCGCCTGCAGTTCGCCGAGGATGCGCACCAGGTCGCCGCGCACCGTGCAGCAGATGCAGCCGTTGTTCATTTCGACGATCTGCTCGGCCGCTTCCTGCACCAGGAGCTCGTTGTCGATGCCGACGTCGCCGAATTCGTTTTCGATGACGGCGATGCGCCGGCCGTGGTGCTCCTTGAGTATGCGGTTCAAGAGCGTGGTCTTGCCGCTGCCCAGGAACCCCGTAAGTATGGTGACCGGCACCATTTCCTGCTGTTTCATGTCTGACCTCGAATTGATGTATTGCGCAAACGCGCAATTATCGCCTAGGCGCGTCGGAGCAACAGTCCCTTCAGGTAGTCGCCCTCGGGAAAGGAGAGCAGCACCGGGTGGTCGGCAGCGGCGGTAAACCGCCCGACAATCGATGCTTGCACGCGCGCGTCGAGCGCCGCCCCGGCGAGGATTTTCTGGAACAATTCCGCCGACACGCCGCCCGAGCAGGAAAAGCTCGCAAGCAGCCCGCCCGGGCGCAGCAGCTTCAGCGCCAGCAGGTTGATGTCCTTGTAGCCGCGCGCGGCTTTTTCAGCAAATGCGGCAGTCGGTGCAAACTTGGGCGGATCGAGCACAATGAGGTCGAAGCTGCGACCCTGGTCGCGCAACGCGCGCAATTCTTTGAACACGTCCGCTTCGAGCCATTCGGCGCGGTCCGCATCGAGCGCGTTGCGGCGCAGGTTATCCTGTGCCTGCGCCAGCGCGCCGGCAGAACCGTCGACGGAAAGCACCGATTTCGCGCCGCCCGCGAGCGCATTCAGCGTGAATCCGCCCGTGTAGCAAAAGCAGTTGAGCACGTCGCGGCCCCGCGCGAGTGCGCCGACGCGCTTGCGATTGTCGCGCTGATCCAGATAGAACCCGGTCTTGTGTCCCTGCGCGACGTCCACGCCGTAGCGTATCCCGTGTTCGCTGATCTGCACGCCCGCGGCAGGCACGGCACCGTACATGACGCCGCTACGCGCGGGCAGCCCCTCGATTTCGCGCACGTCGGCATCCGATCGTTCATAGACGCAAGTGCAGACGGTGAGTTCGCGCACGCCCTCGGTGAGTTCGCTGCGCCAGCGCTCCGCGCCGGCCGTAAGCAATTGCAGCACGATGACTTCGCCGTAGCGATCGACGATGATCCCGGGCAGGCCGTCGGATTCGCCGTGCACGATACGCATGCCGTCGCTCTCCTCGGCACCGAGCAGCCGCGCACGCGCCTCGAGTGCATGCCGCAGACGCGTGCGCAGGAAAGCGGCGTCGACGCGCTCTGCTTCGTCCCAGCTCCAGACGCGCGCGCGGATCTGCGACGCAGGACTATAGGCAGCCCAGGCGAGGAATTCGCCGCTGCCTGAGCGCACGGCCACGGTGTCACCGCTGTCAGGATCGCCCGCAACACGCGCGAGCGCCCCCGAAAATATCCAAGGATGGCGGCGCGCAAGCGACTTTTCGCGCCCCGGCTTGAGGATCAGTTGCTTCATCGGCCGGCATGATAAGCCGTTTTCAGAGCGAAAAGGATCTGGCGACTGAAAACGACCCCAGTTGGGGACGATGGCGACAAAGTCAATTCCAATTCAGGTATGAGTCTGAACTTTCGGTTTTGACCTTCGAATTGTGTATCAAAACTGATGAAGCCTGTGGAGCTTGTGGGCAAAGGGGTGCGCGGTGGGAAAGTCGCGGTT